>QWCQ01000016.1_pt1 | contig 234193 bp, 195 predicted proteins | sample 1972701 | NCBI WGS metagenome assembly QWCQ01 (sample SAMN09866704, study PRJNA288562) | Human gut metagenome isolate pre4_stool, whole genome shotgun sequencing...
TCCCATCCCGAACCTGGAAGCTAAGCTAGGCAACGCTGATGGTACTACGCCCCAACGAGCGCGGGAGAGTAAGAAACCACCACAACCATTTTAAAAAGGTAGGGTATAGAAACCAAGATTGGTTTCTATACCCTGCCTTTCTATCTTCCATTAGCTGAGTTATTAACTTATATATTGCGAAAATTAAAAGCTAGCGTTTTGTCCAAGCAAAGCATAGCTGCTCGAAACGAGATTCGAAATGCGCTATTTGCCAGTCCCGGGCAGTTGCAGTTTCTAACAGATTTTGCAGATCTTTACCCGGTTTCCAATAGGCCGCTACTGTTCGGATTGCGCTAGGAGAAAGTGCCAATTCTGTCCAGATCTGATTTTCCTGTGCCCAGGTAGATACGTCCTCTTTAAGCAGGCGGTAAAGCTCAGCACGCGCCGGATCAATTTTTTCCCAAGTTGCTAGCGAGGTTATTTCGTGAAGTTTTCGCGGGGGTTCTCTCCCCGGTAATTGGTCTTTTGGTAGATCGCGTACCTTTTTTATAGCCTGCCACCAAATCCGGGCATGACGGCGTAGTTGCCGCCGCTTCATAAATGAACGGCGTGATAGCTCTTGGTAGGAAGTAGGAGCTTGTAAGACTAAGTCCACCAGGTCGCGGTTAGGTAGCACCCGATGGGGTGCTAAATCAGCTTCACGTGCGATTTCATCGCGCTTATTGCAAAGCTCCCGCAACAACCCCAGTTGGCGCGGAGAGCGGGCTTTGCCAGCGCCTTTCACCTGCCGCCAAGGTTCGCTACCACGCGGACGATGGTAGTTGGCTAATGTATAGGAAAACTCTTGTTCAGCCCAAGATAGACGCCCTGCGGCCTTCAAGTGCTCTTTTAACGCTAAGGCGAGCTCCACCAAGTACTCCACATCCAGGGCCGCGTAATCGAGCCATGATTGTTTGAGGGGACGCAATGACCAGTTTTCCCGAGTATGGTTCTTAGCTAGTTTTACCCCTAGCACCTCCTCGGTAACTGCCCCCAGTCCCACGTGTTCATACCCCAATAGTTTCGCTGCGATCTGAGTATCGAATAGACGCGGTGCTACTAAACCTGCCCACTCCATACATTCCAGGTCTTCTTTGGCGGCGTGCAGCACCCAGGTACTGTTTTGGCAGACAGCGCTAAAATCCGATAAATCATCCAGAGCCAGAGGATCAAGTAAAACCAGGGGAGCGCTCTGCCCTTTCGCCTGGATCAAATAGGCTTTGTCCAGGTAACGGATTCCGCTGGCGCGTTCAGTGTCAAAAGCCACGTATTGGCCAGGATTGCTATATTCGCGCAGACACTCCCGGTATTGCTGCTGGTTATCAGTTAGGGGAACCGATCCCAGCCGGGGACGGTAAAGAGTTTCGCTCATACCAGCTTTACCTGCCCTAGGCGAGATATTCCAGCGCTAACTTCCACCGAATAACCCGACATCATCGCTAATAACCGCGATATCGCGGCCGCGTGGGGCGCCAAGTTATTTTCTAGAGGTGTCCAGGAGGCACGCAATTCCATTTCTGCCGATTCAGAGCGTTTTTTTAACTCGCCAAAACTGGCGGAATGAGAGCGGCTAACTGACCCGGCAGCCTGGAAAAAACTGGCATCTGCCTGGGTTAAGAAATCGGTAAACCATGACCAACAAACCTGGTCAGCCAGCGGTTCAGTGACTAAATCTACATCTACATGCGCACCAAGCATCGTAACTAGCCGAAATCGTCCCTGCCACCCGGGTTGTTCCTGGGGGTCATAAAGAATCACTAGCCGCCCCGACCCGCCACTATGAGGAATGGTCTCCAAAGATTCACAATCCATACGGATAGCGGCAGCAAAAGGCGCAATTCCTTGCGGCGCCGAAATCTCACTGACCGTAACATGAGAATCATAGGGGGCTTCCCGCAAGGTGAGCAGAGCATCGGTAAACTCTGCAGGTGTCTTTTGATTCACCATTTCAGCGTAGGCAGGAAACCTCTCCTAAACTCACTGCCACGCCGATAATCAACCGACCTAGCTGTAAACATACCAATTATCCAGTTGGGAAAATGATTTCTTGATCAGATATTGTGATGGGATAAGCAACGCTTCTTGGCAATAAGATTCGGGTGGCCTCCGGGGCAATGAGTAAGATTTGATAGCATTGAGTGGCTCAAGTCTTAGGGAGGCACTGTGGCAGGAAAACAGGATATAGGGTTTCAACCGGTTATCCCAGGAACCGATATCGGAGCTTATGCTTTGGCGCGTTCATTTCACGAGAAGTGGAAGGTGAAACCAACGCTGCTCACGCTGCAAGTTCTGGGGCCAATAATGGCATCTGGCATTATTGATACTCGTTTAGTCGAGCCCAATGCCCTGCCCAATCCAGACTCGGAAATGCCGCTTATAGAAGGTTTGATTGCTATCGGACCGCAGCTGCAAAAAGAGTATCCAGGAAAAAAGCTGCTGCTGATTGCCAATATGGACTCCAATGTGCGCGATATTATGCGCCGCGAGGAAGAGCTGCGGAAATATTACGCGTTTGCCTTCCCCTCCCTAAAGATTATTGAAGATACCTCCGATAAAGCAAAGTTTCCGCTGTTGGCTGCCGAGCATGGTTTGAATGTTCCGCAAACTTTAGAAATTGATTTTTCCGGTTCGCTAGAGGACGAACTAGCTAAACTTGAGCAGGTAAATCAGCCTTTCCCTTGGATTATTAAACCGGCTACCAGCGCCGGTTACGAGCGTCTTAAATGGCCGGGTAAAGCGAAAGTCTATACGGTTTCCAATAAAGAAGAAGCCCAAACCTTACTCGCTAATCTTTATCAACATACTCATAACAATCCGCATGCCCGCCGCTTCGTACTGCAGCCCCGGGTGGAGGGCAACGACAGCTTTAATCTCTCGGTGACTGCCTACGTTGATCAAAACTTACGGGTAACTATGTTGGGATCAGCCCAAGTGTTACTGGAGGATCATTCTCCTACTGCCCTCGGTAACCCAGTGGCGATGATTACCGAACCCTATCCCCGCCTCTATGAGCAGGTAAGTAGCTTCCTGAAGGGAGTGGGGTGGCACGGCTTCGCCAACTTTGACTTTAAGGTAGATTCGCGCACGGGGATTGCCTATTGCTTCGAAGTAAATCCCCGTATTGGACGGAACTCCTATTACAACACCTCTGCCGGAATGAATCCCATGAGGTTTTTTGTCGAGGACGTCGTGGAGGGGAAAGCGATAGCCCCGCAACGTTTAGGAAAGCGAGTCTACTATTCGATTCTGCCCAAACGGCTAGTGCTGCGGTATGTAGATAAACAGATGGGCAAGAAAATTAAGACTCTTTACCGCCTAAAGAAAAATCATGATCCCTTGTTCTACCCGGCGGATTTCGATTTTAGTCTGCGTGGCCTGAAGCGCTTTGCCTACGTGATGATTGCCCGGGAGAATCATTGGCGAAAGTATCACCGTAATTACCCGGTAGCTAAGTTCCGTCAGGGGGAAACTCGCTCCCTCGATACTGCTGCTTTAACCCAGCCCTAGCCACCTGGCTTGGTCGGCCAGACCGCTGAAGAATCCCTACGAGCCTCCCAAAGGCAAGGCCGTGACAAGGCGCTAACCAACTATTAGCAGGGTGTCTTCACCTAGGATTTCCGCGGGAGGATTCTCCAGTTTCCCGTTAGTGAACGATATGTAGTCACCTTGCGGCAGCTGCGCGAGTAAATCGCTGGTATTAGCGGATCGGTGATGCAGATTTACTATGACCTGAGCATGCTCTGTCTTTAATACCAGTAGCCTGTTCTGGCGCTCCAAAGAAATAAAATCAGCAAACCCGCCCTCGCGACGCAGCGCGATCAAGTGTCGATACCAGGCGAGCATCTTTTTATGCTCGACCTCAGAAAGCTCCTGCCAGAGCAGCTTGGAGTTAAGGAAAGTAGAAAGAGCTTGAGGGGAAGGAACTTCCACTTCGCCATCATAAATTTTCTCCCAATCATGGGAGGCGAACTCGCGTTTTCTACCCTCATCTACGGCTTTGCCAATTCCCTCATCTGCATAGTCGGTGAAGAATTGGAAACGAGAACGGCTGCCCCATTCTTCCCCTTGGAAAAGCATCGGCGTAAACGGAGAGGCTAGAATCAAAGCTGCTTGACCAGCCAGTAACCCGGGGGAGAGCTTTTCGCTAGGGCGATCCCCTAAAGCGCGGTTACCTACCTGGTCATGGTTGGAAGCAAATCCAAAGAAACGGTTTCGTTCCATATCTGCCGGAACTGGAGCCCCCCAGTTCTTGCCCCGGAAACTAGAGTAAGTACCGTTATGGTAAAACACCTGCGAATATATTTTGCTTAGCGCCGCAGGATCAGCAAAATCTTCGTAGTAGCCTTGGGTTTCTCTGGTGAAAGCTACGTGAATACCGTGGTGGATATCGTCATCCCATTGTCCATCCATTCCGTATCCGCCCTCATCAACTGCGGTGACCATGCGGGCATCGTTGAGATCAGATTCTGCCACTAGAGTTAGCGGTCTGTCCAACTCCTCCGAAAGGTTGTGAACTTCTTGGGAAAGTTCCGCTAAAAGATGCAGCTTGGAATCATCTTGGATTTCATGAACCGCATCTAGGCGTAGACCGTCAAACCCATAGTCAGCCAGCAAAGCCACAGCCGCCCCAATTAAGAAATCTCGAACTGGGCCGGAATCGGAACCATCTAGGTTATAGCCATCGCCCCAGGGTGTCTCGTGGCGGCTAGAAAAATATGGAGCGAATTGACTTAAATAGTTTCCGGAAGAACCCAAATGATTCAAGACCAAATCTTGGGCAACTGCGATTCCCAGGTTGTGTGCCTCATCGATAAAAGCCACCAGATCTTCCGGGGTGCCGTAGGGATTGAAGAGGGCGTAAAGGCCAACCCCGTCATAACCCCAACCGCGTTGGCCTGGGAAAACCGCTATTGGCATCAGTTCGATTACCTCGACTCCCAAATCTGCGAGATAGGGGAGTTTTTCTATGGCTGCTCGCAGGGTTCCTTGGGCGGTGAAAGTTCCGATATGTAGCTCGTACCAGACCTTACCTAGAAGTTTTCCATCGGGTTGCCAGCTAGAGGAGTGTTGGATAGCGGAAATATCGGCAGTCTGTACCCAAAGTTCACTACCGGGAACATACCTGCGCGCCCGGGGGTCAGGGAACGGCCCCTTTCCGTCTACTTCAAAAGCATAGGTAGTGCCGTTGGGTAGCGGACGCGGAGCGAGCCACCAGGAACCATATTGTACCATCGGGGTTTTTCGCGGTCTTTCTGGTGATCCTACCAGCAGATTTATCTGTTTTTTGTCCGGTGCCCACAGCGGTACTCGTCCGCATCCGGGTTTAAGCTCCCAAGGTGGCAAGCCTTCAAAATCTAGATCCGAAGGAGTTAAATCCATCTATTCCACCCGCTCCAGTATCCGCGCCCCCCGCTTAAATAGCAGCTCTTCCAAGCTTTGCATTCCTCCGGGGAAAACTTCATTCGAACAAATATCTTTCCAGGATCCTTCCGGGAGCACCACGGTATGCTCGGGGCGGAAGTCTCCTTGATATCGGGAGAGCACCCCGGAAAGACGACGGGCAAGAGTGACAACTTGGGGACCCGCTTCTTCGGTTCCGCGCGCAAAAGCTACCGCGTAACCAGTAGAGAGGGCGAGTGCCTCATAGGTAGCGGTAGCAGATACGAAGCACTCGGGGCGGCGGCGCCGTAGCCGTAAGATTGCTGCCGTAACATTGAGCTTCAAATCATCTAGGTTTGAGCCTGCCGCGTGATCTAAGCCTTCTTGATCCAGATGGGAAAGTCTTTTAGCTAGCGCAGTGAAATCAACGGGTCGGCGATTATCAGGATCCACCAACGATGTTTGGGTGATTTCTGAACCTTGATAAACGTCAGCTACCCCAGGCATGGTTAGTTGTAAAGCCTTATTAGCTACGATGGTGTAGCGAGTAGCTTGCTCGGTTTCGCCGTGCCAGCGAGAAACAATATCAGCTACCTTGGGGTCGCATAGAATCTGGTCGGCATAATCAAGGAGCTCGTTTTCACGGGTCTCATCCGGAGCAGTCCAGGTAGTCCAAGATTTTTGTTCCCTAATCGCTTTTACTAAATATTGGCGCAGCCGCTTAGAAGAGATCGGTCCATTATTATCCCAAGTGCCGATCAGGGTTTGCCACAGCATATTCTCGCTGCGTCCATCCAGGTCATTAGGACGGTAAGGCTGAGTTACATCTCGCAGGTCGGAAACAATTTGTGCCCAAAGCGTCGGGTACTGGCTGATAATTGCCAGACGCATACGCACATCCTCGCAACGTTTAGTGTCGTGCGTAGAGTTAGTGGTCATGGTAGCTGGCCAGTTAGTTTGAATATCGCGCGCGAATAGATGCAGATTATCGGCAGAAATCCCGAAAGCTTGCGGGTTAGAACCTACTTCATTTAGGCACAGCAGGTGAGTCCAGCGATAGAAAGTAGTGTCTTCTACTCCTTTGGCCATGACTGCTCCGCAGACCTGTTGGAAACGCACCAAGAATTCTTGCCGATCCAGGTCGCTTACTTTCAAAGCCGCAGATCCCGTTTCATCTCCAAGCACCAGGGCAACTACCACCGCCATGGTGTCAGCATGTTCGGTATTCAGGTAGCGTAGTGCTCGCTTAGCCGCTGCCGTTACGATTTCTCGCGATAATGCGGGGGCAGGATTCCCTACCGTCACATAGGCGCGGTAGCAAGGCATTTCGATAATCAGTTCCCGCAAACAATCAACCAGGGAGCGGAAGGTGTAATCCCGCAAACGGAAATCATTTTGACAGATTTTCCATACTAACTGTCCGATACGGCGGACTTCCGCTGCCAGGGAGGTATCGATAATCTGGGCTTTGGCTTCGCGCTGCATTTGCGGATAGGACGAGGGCGAATCTGCCGTCAAAGTCTGCATTAGGGTTCCTAGCGGCAAAGATGCGCGAGGGTCGACCTGTAGGGCGGTTAGCCGCCAGGAAGTGTCGTACCCGGTAGTGCCAGCAATTGGCCAGTCACTAGGTAAGCGTTCGGCGTCCTCGAGAATCTTTTCTGCCGCGATCCAAGCGCCCCCGGTGGCCTCAGAGAGCCAGTGGAAATAGCCGGCCGGGTCGGCTAGTCCGTCGGGATGATCCACCCGGAAGGCATCGATGTAGCCGGCGTTGAACAGTTCCAGGAGTAAGGCGTGGGTAGAGTCAAATACGTCGCGTTCTTCTACCCGCAGTGCCGCTAGGGTGTCGACGTCGAAGAATCGACGATAGTTAAGCTCTTCATCAGCTACTTTCCAATGCGCTAAGCGGTAGTGTTGCCGTTCTACCAGTACTTCTAATGGTAGAGATTCAGTGCCCTCCGTCACCGGGAAATAGTGGTCATAGTAGCGCAGAATCCACTGCTCGCCCCGTTCGGGCTCCGTAGGAATTACCATCTGCTCTAGTTTGAGCTCTTGGTCAGCTAAAACTTGCCCGATTCGTTTTCCGAGGACGGGCATCAGAATCGGTTGATCAATATCGATATCGAACCAGTGAGCATAGGGGGATTCCTTCCCCCTCTTGAGCACCGACCACATCGGGCGGTTAATCCAGACTGGAGTCGGTACCGCCATATGGTTAGGAACCAGGTCGACAACCAGTCCCAATCCTTCCTGGTGGGCGGCATCGGCGAGTTCTTCAAACTGGGTACGCCCACCCAATTCTTTAGAAATATGGGTGTGGTCTACTACGTCATAGCCATGCATCGATCCGGGGACCGCTTGCAAAATGGGGGAGAGGAATAGATCGGTGATTCCCAGGTTCCGCCAGTATCCCAGGTGTTCGCGGGCATCTTTAAAGGTAAAATCTTCACTCAGCTGCAGGCGATAAGTGCTGATAGGAAGATGTTTTCCCTGAGTGGGCAGGTGGGGATGCTGACTGTTCATCGAGGTTCTCCTTATTCCTCCACTACTTCGCGGATAAGTACCACTACCGAGCGGTCTAGCAGCTCGAGTTGGTCATTAGCTCCATATTCGATTTCCTCTTCAGTATCGCTGCCGGGAAGGTCTTCCATAGTAGAGATCGCGACTTTCCAGCCGGAGCCGTGCCCTTCCGGTATCTGGAAGGTGCAAGGCTCCGGGTCGGCGTTAAATAGCAACAGGAAAGAGTCATCAACAATGCGTTGTCCGCGCGAATCCGGTTCGCGAATCGCTTCCCCGTTTAAGAAAATCATCAGGGAGCGTGCTTCTTCATTGTTCCAGGCTTCTTCGGTCATCTTTTGTCCATTGGGAGCAAACCAGTTGATCTCGCCCAGATCGGATTGCCCGCCGCGCGAGGGAGCACCGGCAAAGAAACGGCGGCGATGGAATACCGGATGGTCATTTCGGAACTTAATCAGGTGTTTGGTGAACTCTAGGAGTTTATTTCGATAGTCGTCCTCATCAGCATCCTCGAAGGACCAATCCATCCAAGAGAGTTCATTGTCTTGGCAATAGGTATTGTTGTTTCCCTTTTGGCTGCGGGCAATCTCGTCTCCCATAGGCAGCATCGGTACCCCTTGGGAGAGGAATAGGGTAGTCAGGAAGTTACGGTGCTGACGCGCCCGAAGTTTATTAATTTCCGGGTCATCGGTGGGACCTTCCACCCCGCAGTTCCAGGAGCGGTTATGGGATTCCCCGTCGCCTCCGCCCTCGCCGTTAGCCTCGTTATGTTTCTCGTTATAGGAAACCAGGTCGTGCATCGTAAAGCCATCATGGGCGGTTACGAAGTTGATAGAGGCATTCGGGCGGCGTCCACTTTGTTCATATAAATCGGCGCTGCCACAGAAACGGGAGGCGAACTCGGGTAGGGTTGCGTAGTTGCCGCGCCAAAAATCGCGAACCGTGTCGCGGTATTTTCCGTTCCATTCGCTCCACATGGAGGGGAATCCGCCTACCTGGTAGCCGCCATCTCCTACGTCCCAAGGTTCGGCGATTAGCTTTAGCTGGGAAAGCACCGGATCTTGGTGGATAATATCGAAAAATGCCGACAGCTTGTCCACATCGTGCAGCTCGCGTGCCAAGGTAGAGGCAAGGTCGAAGCGGAATCCATCTACGTGCATCTCGATTGCCCAATAGCGCAGGGAATCCATAATCAGTTGCAGCACCGCCGGAGAGCGCATCAGCAGCGAGTTCCCGGTTCCAGTAGTGTCAAAATAGTGTTCTTTATCGTCCTCTACCAGGCGATAGTAGGAGGCGTTATCTAGCCCCTTGAAAGACAAGGTTGGCCCCATATGGTTGCCTTCGGCGGTGTGGTTATAGACCACGTCCAGGATTACTTCAATCCCCGCCTGGTGGAGATTTTTCACCATTTGCTTGAACTCTTGAACCTGTCCATCAACCACATCTTGCGAACGATACTGGGCGTGGGGAGCAAAAAAACCAATAGTGTTATATCCCCAATAGTTTGACAGGCCACGTTCTTGCAAGGTGGAGTCATTAACGAACTGGTGTACGGGCATCAGTTCGAGGGCGTTTACCCCTAAATTTTTCAGATATTCGATAGTCACCGGGTTGGCGATTCCCGCATAGGTGCCGCGTTCTTTTTCCGGAATCTGTTCATTTAACTTGGTGAAGCCTTTTACGTGTGCCTCGTAAATAACTAGTTTATGGAGATCGTGTCCGGGAGGGCGATCATTGCCCCAATCAAAATAGGGCGTAGTTACCACCGAAACCGCCATATCGGGTAAGGAATCATCGTGGTTAGGCTGGCTGGGGTCGTTCCAGTCATAGGAATAGAGTGATTGCTTGGCTCCCACGGTGCCATCGGTGGCCTTCGCATAAGGATCCAGGAGGAACTTGTTGACATCACAGCGGTGTCCTTGTTCCGGATCGTAAGGGCCTTCTACCCGGAAACCATAACGCTGCTCATCTCGCAGTCCCGGAATATAGCAATGCCACACATGGTGGTCGACTTCGCGGAGCTCAATGCGCTCTTCGCTACCATCTTCTGCAATTAAACAAAGATAAACTTTGGTTGCTACCTCGCTAAATACTGCGAAGTTTACCCCAGCTCCGTCATAGGTCGCCCCGAGTGGATACGGTTTTCCTGGCCAAATTTCCATACATCTAGCCTGTCACAAAATGCGCCATTTGGCAGTCAGTCGCGCCTATTAACTCATCCTGGGGTAATTCCCACATTCCGGCATCCTTCTGTCTACGATGGAAAACCGCCGCATTTACTCCGGATTTACACCGAGCTTTATCCACCGCAAGGAGCAGTTTTCGCCCGTCCTAGTGTTAGAGGTAGTTGAGCAAACGGTTACGGATTCACAGAAAACATTTGTTAAGTGTGCTTTATTTGTTTAGTTTAACTAACTATACTTAGTGCATGAAGCGTCGGGATTTAGAGAAGCAGCTAAAGAAAATAGCCAGTAAGCGCGGTGAATCCCTGGTCGTAAAAGAGGGTGGTTCTCACTCAAAAGTGTTTATCGGTGAGCAAATGATAACGGTTCCTCGTCACCGTGAAATATCGGAAATGACCGCTAAGGCAATCATTAAGGAGGCAGAGAATGGATAACAACAAAGAAATTCAAGCCCGGGCCGTAAGAGATGGAAAATGGTGGGCAGTATTTGTTGAAATTGACGGGAAAGAACATGCCACCCAAGGGAAAACCCTGAAAGAAGCTCAACTTATGGCGGAAGATTTGGTTCGTATCTGGGCAGAGGCTCTAGAACGTCCAGAACTTTCCAAAATTCCGGTGAAAATAACTATTGATGGGAAAATAGGGGAAGAAGTAGCTGAAATTCAAGAGAGTCAGGCGGCTGCAGCTCAGATTGCCGCCAGATTGAAGCGCACCCAAAAGACTCTGGTGGATTCCATGCGGGCAGAGGGAATCAAGGTTGCTGATATCGCGCAATTACTGGGAATCACTAAAGGAAGAGTTTCCCAAATTTCTCGCTCGTGAATCAGCGCTTAGATTTTTCCACTAGCGGTATGTGGTCGGGGAGAGTGTGTTTTTGAGGTTACTACCGCATATGGATATTTCATCTCCCCGGTTGGTAAACGCGGAAACTTTAGCGGCGATGCGGGGGAGCTACGGATCGTCATAGGGTAGGAGTGATGCATTTTTCACGGCGAGTTAGCCTTTCTGAGCCCAACGCCATTACCTTGGCGGCTGGGAAACGGCGCGCCCAGGGGCAGCAGCTGATAAACATCTCTGACTCGAACCCCACTCGTCATGGGCTGGGCAATACAGAGCATCCCTACCAAGCTGATCCGCGTGGGTCAGGCGCCGCGCGTCGCGCCCTCGCCGATTTCCTTTCCCAGCGGGATCAGCGCGAGGTTGCCCCCGATAACCTATATCTGCTCAGTTCCACTTCGCAGGGCTACAGTTGGCTGATGAAACTGCTATGTGATCCCGGTGATGCGGTTCTGGCTCCAACGCCGGGATATCCGCTGATAGAGGCCCTAGCTAACTTAGAAAATGTGCAGGTAGCGTCCTATAGTTTTGCTTGGTTAGGGCGGAAGTGGGAACTGGATCTGCTCTCGCTGCCGGCTGCTGGTGTTTCGCCGCGTCCGCGAGCCCTAGTGGTTATCAATCCAGGTAACCCCACCGGCGCCTATTTGGATATGGGAGAGCGAAAGCTACTGTTGGATTACTGTGGTGAAAATAATCTGACCCTGATCGCCGATGAGGTGTTTTTTAACTTCCCCTTGCCAGCGGCTCCGCAATCTCGCGCCCGCCTGGCCGGTAGCCCCGAAATCCTCACCTTCGCCCTCGACGGGTTATCGAAAAATCTATGCGCGCCGGGAGCTAAAGTTGCTTGGCTGGAGGTATCGGGCCCGGAGTCGCAAGTAGCGGAGGCGAAAGCGTATCTAGATATCATCGCGGATGCGTTTTTGCCGTTCAGTGATATTTTGGCCGCGCAGTTGCCGGACTTCTTGGAGGAAATTCCGTCTCAGTCGGCGCGAACTCGCGAGCGTTGCGCTGCCAACTTGGACACCTTGCAAAGTTTGGTAGGGGAGGATCCAGTTAGTCCGGTAACGGTGATGTCCCCGCAGGGAGGCTGGAACGTTCTCTTGCGCTTCCCTTCCCATATTGACGAGGACGAGCTCGTCGAAAATCTCTTGAAAGACTATGGAATCTACTGCCAGCCCGGCTACTTCTTTGACTTACCCTTCAGCGGTACTATCAGCCTTTCACTACTGCTACAGCCAGATTCTTTCCGCAAAAATGCCGCCAAAGTCTTACGTACCATCACAGCCTTGAGCTAGGGGATATTGTTCGGGAAGTTATTGGCAAGTATTGCTTCATCTGCTGCAATCCATATTGCCAAATTGGTGAATATACCGTAAGAGCGTGTTTGTATATAGGGGTTTACGATTGTTGTTTATACCCATATACTTTAACTATGAAGCGCAGGGATTTAATCAAGTGACTAGACAAAATAGCCAAAGCAAAGGGGCTAGATCTAGCCGCTAGCGAAGGAGGGAATCATACGCGCGTCAGTATCGGGAAAATGGGCAAGCGTTATTCCTCGGCACCGGGAAGTAAACGAGATGCTGGATAAGGCAATAATCAGGAACGCAGAAAGGGGAGCGGAATAAATATCGAGGCACAGGCTATCCGTGACGGTAAATGGTGGATTGCTTTTTTCGAGATCGATGGTCGCCAGCATGGTACCCAGGCAAAAAGCTTGAAACGTCTGGAATATATGGTTAAGGACGCGGCCGCCCTCCTGACTGAGAAAAGTCCCGATAGTTTTAGCGTGACTATTTGCTTAAAAGATTCCCGCCTTGCAGGGCTGGTTGCCGGCTATTCTGCTGCTAGTGCGGCAGAGGCGGCGGCTAGCAAAGAGCTTGCTTTCGCTTCTCGGGAAGCGGTCAAGGTGATGCGCGGGAAAAAAATGTCTATGGAGGATATCGGGACTCTCCTGGGAATAACCAAGGGCAGGGTATCTCAATTAGCAAAAGCTTGACCCGGGAAAATGCCGCTAAAGTTTTGCGTACCGTGACTGCCTTGAGCTAGGGGGGGTAGTCGGTTCTCGTCCTCCTCCCGGCGGTTGGGGGAGTGTCTTGATTAGTTTGCTTTTACTTGAATGCTTCTAGAGCTGCTGGTTCCAGATCGCCACCAGCAACCCATTCCCTAACTGTTTCCTTAATTTCTTCAGATAAAGATACGTTGTAGTAAGAAGCCCAATCGAGTGCTAACTCGATATTGATGCCATCATGACGCTCATTTTCTAGTAAATCATTCACTACAGATACAAGCCCCACCTCAGAGATATCAGCCAGGATGGCCTCCCACAAGTCTTCAGAATATTGCATGTTATAAATAGTCCCTGTTGAGGTAGCAGATTTCTGTATGGATATGTATGCTACCCTACCGCGCCAGCCCTCACGGGGTTCGATTCCCCGCGGCTCCATTCGATTCCCGGGCTCAAAATAAATAGAGACCCCAGGGTAAACCTGAGACCTGCATATATTGGTGCCAGCAACACTTCGTGTTACGCACTATTTCGTCGTCCTTACTAATGAAAAAGCCTTCGGGCTTTTTCACCTTTCGGACTTCTGATAGTTACTTTCACTCTCATCTCGATACAACGCGATATTTGGGTGCGGAGTTAATATTTTGGGTTAAAACGAGAATATTTCTGATAAACTCCGACCCGTAGTATATCCCCAATTCCAATACTAAGAAGGTGCTTTACCATGAAAGGTCTAAGGTTGGCTGCTTCAAATGTGGCAGCAGTTTGCGCTGTATTTGCGCTTGTATTGCCCGGAGGGGTTGCGTTAGCTGCTGATCCACCAGCGGCAGGTAACGAGGTCCCCAACGGTCCCGATTCTCCCATTGTAAGTTATAAGGGAAATAAGGTTGATACGTTCAATTTTCCGTTCACTGAACAGACGAAGGCAGTTGTCCTTCCTGACGGTCAGAACGGGTGGGGCTGGGACCCGGCTACAGCAACTCTGACACTGCGTAATTACGATAATTCGAAAGTTGTAGCTTCCCAAGACGATAAGTTAGCCAGCAATCCCAAAGATCAGAACGCACGCACGCGAGTCGTACTCTTTGAAACCAAAAAGAAAGTAACCGTCAAATTTGAAGGGACTAACCACCTCGCAACCAATTTTGGTAGTGGCGTTACTGCGGAATCCGCGGTGTTCATGTTAAAAAATAGCGGCGAACATGACGCGGGTGGACTTGAGCTTGTTGGTGATGACGATGCTTCGTTGACGCTGGAAACTCGCGCAACAAATGCTACTTCTGTTACAAATGTCATTCATTTCTACAATTCCCAGGCAAAGAACTCGCCGCTGGTGTTCAAGTCTGGTTCCGTGAATATGAAAATGTCTACCGCAGAAAGTGCGTGCGCTGCTGCTTCCGGAGATAAAAAGATTCCTGGCGAGTTCATGCGCCATACGAATGATGTTCAGATTCTCGGGAACGCGAGTCTAACCCAGACGATTAATTCCACCTGTAAGGATAAGACGGCATACAGAACGCTTTTAGCAGGGAATGTTAAAGGCAGTGAGAGTCGCGTATTGTTTGATACGACCAAGCCGGTGACTCTCGCCACGACTGGCAATTCATATTCCATGGAAGAATGGTCATGGGTTGAGAGTAAAGCGTATCCAGTCTACTGTGACTACTCGGGTAAGGCTTCTGTGAATTTTACGGAAGGCGGAGCTCCTGGATGCTTGCCCCGTTCGACTAATGAAAACGTTCTAATTGGTAGTATCTCCCCAGTTAATCTGCGTTATCAGAATCCTATACCTGATGAAAAAAACCCTGGATCGTATCTAAAACTTGGGCAGTTCTTAAACGAGGATTCGAGTTCTAAAAAGACAATCGTTCCAACTGAGTCCATGCCGATTACTGTCGGCCAGGTATTCCCGATTACGGTCACCAACGGTGTGGCCTCGCATGGAAAGTTTGCGATCAACAAAGCATTCACGGACGACAAGACAGCTATCGCTGCTGACGCGGATGTGACTGTTAAGGCCGATACTGCTCCCGCGGGTCAGACATTCGACAAGTGGGTGGCCACAGATAACACCTCTCTGCCCGCTGGCCTTGACGAGAGTGCTGAGCAGACTACATTCTCCATGCCGGCCAGCGCGGTGGCTCTTAAAGCTACGTATAAGCCGCTCCCAGCTCCCGCGTGGAATGATTCTAAGGTCACTCCTGGAAACGACGTGAATATCCCGAATACCGGCGGTCCGGTTCAGAAGGGAACAATGGTGAGCACCGATGGCCCTGGAAAGGCAGAGTTGAATAAGGATGGTTCAATCACAGTGACGGCTGATCCGAAAGCGAAGGCAGGCGACACTATCACTGTGACAGTGAAGGATGCTCAAGGAAATACCGTTGATTCAATTGCCGTCAAGGTCTACCAGGATCAGCGCGAAAATAATACTAAGACCCAGCCGAAGACCGGCAAAAACCTGCCAAAAACTGGTACGAGCATGGGGGCTCTTGGCCTAGCTTCTGCTGTTCTAATTCCCGCTGGGATGGGGCTTGTTTTAGCGCGCCGCCGTAGGCAGAATTGATGGTAGTCAACCGGCTTTCTAGCCAAAAATAGCCTAGAGCTTGAGGGGAAGATTCTTTCAGGGTCTTCCCCTCAAGCTTCCTAGGCTATGTGGTTAAACTAGGGATCGGTCATGTAGTTGGTTGTATATCTACCCGGATAGTCTTTCTGACCCGACGTCTACAGGTTTAGTTAATTAGAGGCACTTCGTCTGCTCAAACCCGGCGGTTATTACACCATCCACGAGCTCGGGCTCACCCAAAATGATATTGACCCAAAGTTGGCTGACGGGTTACGCAAGCAATTAGCCCGGACGATTCGAGTTAACGCGCGCCCGCTGACCGAGAGTGAATGGCGTGCGGTGCTGACTAATGCTGGTTTTGAGGTGGAATGGATAGGTTTTGCGCCGATGACGTTACTATCGCCCAGGCGCAACTTGGCAGATGAAGGCCTCTTGCGGGTTGCCCGGATTATCCGTAACCTGATCCGGGATAAAGACCTACGGGCCCGGGTTCTTCAGATGCGATCCACTTTCAACAAATACCGCGACCACTTGAACGGAATCGCTATAATAGCTAGGAAGCCATCCAAGTAATTTATCTTCCTGATCACCTGAAAGGTTACCGTCATGAACGCTGAAACTCCAGCATCTCCAGCCCTAGGTTTTATTAACAATCTAGCTAATGAAATTGAGTACGCGACAGGATCAACTGTCTCAAAAACTTTGCTGCGCGCTGAGGGCGTCAACGTCGTGCTATTTTCTTTCGATGCCGGCGAGGAACTGTCCGAGCATACGGCTGCGATGCCGGTGCTCGTCGAAACTTTAGAAGGTGAGCTTGAAATCACTGCCGACGGTAAAACCGTAACCCTACTACCTGGTGGGTTAGTACATTTCACTACCCGATTGCCGCATGCTGTTAAAGCCATCAAGCCATCAAAAATGGTGCTGTACATGCTGGCAAGACCTTAAACTCAAAGGAACGGCTAGTTAAAAGAGAAATCACACGGTTTAGTTTTATCTTTTTGGCCGGGAAGCGCCCCGCATATACAAGCTGCACCATAAGCGTGCAAAGGAGTTATCGCTGAGGCAAGGGTATAAGAAAGTATCCGCCCAGCAAGATAGCGTCCAAATATACGAGCCGTAACGAGAGCGTGGGGGCAGTTTTTACCGAAGGGTAGGCCTCAGGCACATCACCTCGGCGACCTCAGCAGAGCCAAGCGAGCTTCACGAGTAAAACCTGCAAATCAGCCCTGACAATCCAAAACCCTGCGGCCAGCAATATAAAAATAGAACGCTCATTTGTATCAAAAGGAGCGTCCTAATGGTGCTTAATCCCTGACGGGATTAAGCACCATTTCGTCGTCCTTACTAATGAAAAAGCCCGAAGGCTTTTTCATCGTTCGGACTTCTCATAGTTACTTAGATGTTCATTTTGATACCAGGCTCTGGTCGGGGTCAAAACCAGGCTGGGTGGGTGCAAATTCCGAGTGTTGGGTTCATTCCAATGGTTTGGCTATTCACCGTCGTTTTCCGAGTGATGATGTTTCGGCATTGCTGGGGATGTGAAGCGATATTTCGTTAAGAGATTCGGGTCAATAACTCTTTTACGCGCTTGGTAATCTCGTCGCGGATTTCGCGTACGACCTCTACGGGTTTCCCCGACGGATCAGCCACCTCCCAGTCTTCATAGTGGGTTCCGGGGAAAATTGGGCATGATTCGCCACATCCCATCGTGATTACCCAATCTGCCATCTTCACTTTCGCCGGATCAAGTTTTTCTGGCTGCGCAAACGGCTCTAATCCTATTTCGGCGAGGGCGTCGCGCACCTCGGGATGTACTTCTTCGGCCGGTTCGGTGCCCGCACTCATGATGGTCACGTCAGAGCTGGCTAGTTTTTGCGCAATGGCAGCTGCCATTTGTGAGCGACCAGCGTTTTGTCTGCAGGCAAAAAGGATTCTGGTTTCGGTGGCTCCCTTTCGGCTTGTGGGTTGTTGAGGCATGTGTTTAGCGACAACGTCAAGGAGTCGAGTATCAAAATCCGGGGCGATCGAATAGTAGGCCCACTTACCCTGCTGTTCGCGGCCTAATATGCCAGCATTTACCAGCCTGGTGAGATGGTGCGAAATGGTTGACCGACTGATATTGAAAACCTCAGGAAATGAGCATGCGCACACCGGGTTCGGTGAACAGCGGTATATGAACAGAGCCAGTTGCAGCCGCGTGACATCACTAAGTGCCGCAAAAATGTTTGCCGCTTCCTGGCATTGACCTTCGCCGGCGATTGCAGGTGCGGGGCAGCAATTTGGAGCGTGTTGGCTGTTCATATAGGAACTCTATCACACGTTTCGACGTCCATCGAAACGTGTGATAGAGTTTGTGTCGATTCGACAATCATCGAAATGTAAGGAGTTAACTGTGCGTCAAATCGATATCTATGAACCGGCTTTGTGTTGTTCTTCTGGAGTCTGCGGAACCGACGTAGATCAGGCTCTCGTTGATTTCAACGCGGCGCTGACCGCCCTGGATAAAGAGGGTATTACCGTAACCCGGCATAATTTGGCTTCTGCCCCTACTGATTTTGCGGCTTGCGAACCGGTTCGCGCCTATATGGAGGTAGCTGGCACAGACGGCCTACCAGTTACTGTGGTTGATGGCACTATCGTCGCGACTGGTTCCTATCCCAAAGCCGATCAGCTCCGACAATTCGCGGGGGCATCCCTGGAGGGAAAGACAACTTTGCCCGTAGTTGAGTCTGATTGTTGTGGCGGAAGTGGGTGCTGCTAATGTCCCTTCCTGAACTGAGCACCAAGTTTGCGTTTTTCACCGGTAAAGGCGGAGTCGGAAAGACTACGGTTGCTTGCTCTTTAGCTACCCGCGCGGCAGGTGAAGGCAAGCGAGTGCTGCTAGTATCCACTGATCCAGCCTCGAATATTGGGCAGGTATTCGGCCGTGAGATCGGATCGGGCGGAGCAGAGCTAACCGACCTGGTGCCCGGCGCTATTGGTTTTGATGCGGTAGAGATTGATCCGGAGGCAGAAGCGGAGCGGTATCGCGAGTCTATCCTGGGGCCGGTTCGCGGCCTGCTGCCACCCGAGGTGCTAGCAACAACCGAAGAAACCTTGTCCGGTTCCTGCACGGTTGAAGTCGCAAGTTTTAATCGATTCGTCGACTATCTAACCAACGAAGACATTACTAGCCACTATGACCACATCATTTTCGATACCGCCCCGACCGGACACACCCTGCGGTTACTGTCCTTACCCGGTGATTGGTCTAGTTTCATTGATAAAGGAGCGGGTGACGCCTCGTGTCTGGGGCCGATGTCGGGGTTAGAGAAGAACCGGCAAACCTATCACGAGGCGGTAGCTGCTCTATCTGACCCGGCACAAACTTCACTGGTGCTGGTGGCCAGGGCTCAAATCTCGACCCTGCAAGAAGCTAACCGTTCCACCGGTGAACTACTGGAGATGGGAATCAAACCCGCACTGTTGGTGATCAACGGGATCCTGCCAGTGAGCGCCGCTACCGATCAGCTGTCGGAGTCTATTTACGCCCGCGAACAGGCACTACTAGATGGCCTTGCCACGAATACGCAGCTGAGCGCAATCAATAGTGTTCCAACGGTACGGATCGAGTTGAACGCTAACCCGGTGATGGGGGTAGATGGCCTGTTACATCTGGGCGAGTCTGACGGCGACGCAACTTCGAGCGCGGATCCTGCACTAGAGCCGAGCCCTGCGCAGTCCAATTCCGAACTGCACGTTGGTTTATCCCATCTGGTGGATGAGCTAGCAAAGGGGAAACCAAAACTCGTCTTGTGTATGGGCAAAGGTGGGGTTGGCAAAACCACCGTGGCGCAAATGCTGGCATTGGAGCTCGCTAAGCGCGGAAAGCCAGTGCATCTATCCACCACGGATCCCGCGAATCACCTCGATGTTTCCCTCGAAGATCGCATCAAAGGTTTGACGATGTCATCGATCGACCCGGACGCGGTGACGGCTAGCTACCGTGAAGAAGTGCTCGCCACCAAAGGCGCTTCTCTCGATGCCGACGGGTACGCACAGTTGGAGGAAGACCTGCGCTCCCCATGTACGGAAGAAGTGGCCGTTTTCAAAGCATTTTCTGAGGTCGTAGCAACGGTCCAAAACCAGTGGGTCGTCCTCGACACCGCCCCCACCGGACACACCCTGCTATTACTGGACGCCACTGGATCCTACCACCGCGAACTCATGCGCCAATCCGGACGTGACGATTCCGCGACCACGCTCCAACACCTGCAAGATACGGAAGTGACCCGGCCAATCCTCGTGACGCTGCCAGAAACCACGCCAGTGCTCGAGGCACAATCCCTCGCCGCCGACCTGTCGCGAGCAGGTATTGAGCCGTGGGCATGGGTGATCAACCAGTCACTCCCAGCAACCGAAACGTCATCGCCGTTCCTGCTACGACGAGCCCATGCGCAACAGGAGATAATTAACTCGGTCGCTGATCAGGCAGGGGTACAAGTGGTTCAACTGCCCGTCATGCTCGACCATGAACTACGTTAATAGCGATTTAGCGTAGCTAAGTCGTATAGGTCACCTCGTCTGCCACCAGTTAAAGCTTATGGGACAGACGGGGTGGCCGTTTTTATTCTGAGACTTGAAAGGCTTGAATCCTTGATATTGCAACCAGGCGATATGCACGGCTCATCCCGATCCTCACGCCACTGAGCCCTCACGGGTTTGATTCCCGGGCTCAAAATATATGCAGGCCCCAGGATAAACCTGTGACCTGCATTCATAGTGCTAGCAACACTTCGTGTTGCGCACCGTTTCCTCACCCTCACTAATACGAAAACCCGAACGGTTTTCGCACCGTTCGGGTTCGTCATTGTGCTAGTAATCCCTGACGGGATTACGCACTATTTCGTCGTCCTCACTAATGAAAAAGCTCGAAGCTTTTTCGCCGTTCGGACTCATCGTGCTTGCAACACTTCGTGTTGCGCACAACTTCCTCCGCTTCACTAATGAAGAAACAAGTTTCTTCACCGTTCATCGTCGTCGTTGTGGAGCCGCGGGGAATCGAACCCCGGTCCAACTGGTACTCCTGCATTCTTCTCCGTGCGCAGTCTGCCTGAACTTTTTCTCAGCCTGAATCTACTTGGCAAACTAGAGATTCTATAGGCTCAGTCACTGTAAAGTGTCGCTGCAATCCCATTGACGAAAACTGCAGCCAGTGGCTCCTGAAAAACGACGCCAGGAACCGAGGTAGAAGCACCCCCGGAGCTGACGGACTTTTAAAGGCTCTGCTTAAGCAGCTAGAGCGAAGTCAGTGCGGTTATGTTTAGCACTTATTGTTTTGTGAAGGACGTTAGCGAGATGACTCCACATTCTCGGCACGCTTCTCTACAACCAATACCAGCTGTCGAAACCGATCGACCCCTATTAAATTAATAAACACCCAACTTGAATTGTTAAACACCCAGCGTGAATGCTCTGACCATTATTTCCATAAACCGTTTGTTAGTCAAGAGAAATATGCCACGAAAAATGAAAATACCCAACCGGAATCCTGACTGATTTTACGCCCCTAATAACGTGGCGCTCAGCGTATAAACAGCTACTATCAGCAGTAATAAGGCGAATAGGAACGTTAAAGTAGTGGATTTGGTTTTCCGGGTTAAGCTAGCGCCGATCGGACCTCCAATCATTGAGGCGAAGGCGAATGGCAGTACGCTTAGGTAATCAATCTGGATTGCGGTACCCATTCTGGCAGCTAATCCTGCCAGGGAAGCAATCACCATCACCAATAGGGAAGTGGCAGATGCCTCTTTCATGTCGAAATGCATTATCAAAGTGAGGGCAGGTACTACCGCAAATCCTCCTCCTACCCCGAAAAATCCGGTTAAAACCCCGATCAGAACGGCTGCAACAATAATGGTAATCCAGTGATGTAGGCGAGAATTCGGCCTCTGGGAGTTTTCCTTTCCTCGGGTATTTTTATTACACACTTTCTCATTCGCATCCGTATTGGGGGACATCGTTCGCGGTTTCCCACCGGCCGCATTTTTTTCTTTAGCAGCCTTGCGGAACATTAATCCGGCAACTACTACAAGTAGGGATGAAAACAGATACATTAATAGATTCGGTGATACCAGAGAGTTTAGGAACGACCCGATAAAAGAACCCGTAATTGAAAGCGCCCCAAATACTGCCCCTTGCTTCCAATGGACTTCTTTACGTCTGCCTATCAGGGCTATTAGGGAGGTAGCTCCCACAATTAGTAGCGAACCAGCGGCGGCATTATGGGGAGATTGTCCCAGCAGATAAACCAGTATGGGAACCGAGAGGATTCCTCCTCCTGCCCCAAGTAGACCGACGATAATGCCTACGCAGATTCCAACTACTATCGGCAAAAGTAGGCTCATTGTCTTCTTCCTTTAATCAATGATTCTTTCCATAATATCTGCTGCTGGTTTACCGCTAGCTACTAGCGCAGCCATCTGCTGCAAGGTAGGGAAAATATTGCGATAAAAATAGTGGTAACCAGGACATAAATAGTTTTGAGGCGGATCCAAAGGTCTGGAGTCCTCCGGGAGGTACGGATTTCGCCCACCAGTGTCCGATTTGGCTGCTTCCAGCGGTGATAGCTGTTTACTGTTTGAGGTAACAAAGCGATCCTTTGGGCAGCCCCCATAACAAAGTCGCAGGTATGGACAGTGTAGACACTTTTGGCTGAGGTGACTCTTTTTCTTAGCGAATTCTTTAGCGCGTTCAGTATTAGCTAGGTCGAAAAAGTCTTTATCGCGCAGGTTTCCCAGTTTCCAATCTGGTTCTACCCAATGGTCACAAGCATAAACATCGGCGTTAAACTCCAAGGCGAAGTTGTTTCCACAGATTGGAGCATGTACGCAGTTGCTTATTTGCCCGAACATGGCGGCGAGAGCTGCGTCAAAGTCTTGGACGAACACTTTTCCCACATCGTGACGTATCCATTCGTTGAATACCTCCAGCAGAAACATTCCGTATCTTTCTGGCTCTACACTACGAGAGGTAACTGCCTGACCTTGCTGCCTATATAGTAGCCCCACCTTTTCGTTTGATAGATTACGGTCTTTTCTTGATCTCCAACCGGCTTCTGCCTGGGCTAAATCTTTGTCATTAACTCTTTCAACTATGGGAATGAATTGGATAAAATCTGCCCCTAAAGAATCACGAAAATACCGGTAAACTTCCTGGCCATGATCTTGGTTAGCGTGATGTATGGTGCATAAAATATTGCATTTGACTCCGTAGTTCTGGAGGTGTTCCCAGCCTTTTAACACCATTTTTTGGGTGGGGCGACCAGCTCGGTTGACTCGATAGGTGTCATGATATTCTTCTGGTCCGTCAAGGGAGATTCCCACCAGGAAATCGTTATCGAACAAAAACCTTGCCCATTCAGTGTTTATTAGAGTGCCATTGGTTTGCAGGGCGTGTTTAACTACTTGCCCAGGGCGTCGGTATTTGTCACAAAGTTTTAGAGCTAATTTATAAAAATCTAGACCCCGTAACGTAGGTTCTCCGCCTTGCCACAGCATAGTTACGTTTCCATCAGGCTGGGCTTGCAGGAAACGCTGAATATACAGTTCGAGAGTCGCTTCGCTCATTGTTTGCTGCCGTGCGTTGTACAGCAGCTCTTTAGAAAGGAAAAAACAATACTTACAGTCCAGGTTACAGGCAGCTCCGGTCGGTTTGGTCACTACTGCAAATGGTAGTTGCCGGTTTGAAAGTGTCTGAGGGTTACTCATAGATTTTACCTATTGACTCTTCTCGTCTTCTTACAGCCAACTCGTTATAAACCGCTGCCACTGCCCCTAAGGCAACGTCGCTATCGGCGAGCTTGGCGGTTACTATTTTGGGATTATGAAATAGGCGGGGAGCTACTGCTGCTGCTATTTGCTTCGACAGAGCCGGGAAGGTGTCTATGAGTTCTCCACCTAGAACGATGGTTTTCGGATTATACAAGAGGGCTGCATATTCGATTCCTTGAGCAAGATAGGTTAGTGCGCGTTGAAGAATATCTCCCGTTTCGAGGTCGCCTGCCTGGGCTTTTTGAGCAAACTCGGTAATGTTGCTAACTTTAGCTAAGCTGCACAGGGCGGGTACGCTAGTGAACTGTTCGAGGCATCCGGTGCGTCCACAATAGCAGCGTAAATCTTGCCCCGCGGCAGGGAGATGACCCAGTTCACCTACGATTACTGGTGACCCGGTCGTGGCATTATCTACCGTAAAGCAGCAGCTGACTCCGCCGGATATACGTATGTATAGTTGCCTGTCTCCTTGGGGAGGTTGTGTTGATCGCGATTCCCCTAGTCCAGACATTTCTACTACGTTTTTAGTTACTGTCAGGCATTGCCAAAATCTGGATACTGTTTGTTCTACGCTATTGGTTAGGTGGGGTGAGATGGGTTCGGGGATACCTACTCCCACTCCAGACAAAGTAGTTAAGTCAAGTTCTTTTAGTTTTGCGTTATCACTGATTACCTGACAGATACTGGCTAGAGGTTCGGTCCAGTCAGAAAAAGAGCAGTAATCTTTACTAGATTTATCGAGCACATTTCCGGCGCGATCCATGATGAGCGCAGTGGCGTTATTGCGGGCAATGTTGATACCGATTGCGTAGCCGGTTTTTTCCCGTAAATATAGGGTCTCACTTGGGCGGCCGCGAGGACGTAAAGGTGTTTCGTCCTCTGTTACTCCGGTAACACTGGTAATGCTATTAGTGCTAAAGAGCCTGGCGAGAGCGCGGCTTAGAGTTGGTCGCGATACTTTTAACGCTCTAGCTAGCTCCCTGCGAGAAGTGGGTGCTTGGCTTAGGTGCTTGACGATTCGGTTTTCTAATTCAAACGGATCGCTTAGCCGCGTTCTCATCCAGGCTCCTTTCTAGTGTATTTATTTACTATTAATCAGTTAATACTTCGTCAAGGTCAGACCGAGCGGTGTTGACCAAGGGAATATCGAAATCAGTCATTGCCGCCATCCACTTTGCAAAAGAATGGTCGCCGCGTTCTCGTAGTTGTTTATACAGTTCAGTGGCTAATTCTTTACGGATTTCATCGTAAACTGGCACGGTATAGACATTATTCATTTCTGCTGGATCTACCCGCAGGTCGTATAACTCGTTGATAGATTCATGGTTCATTACCAGTTTGAAATCTTTAGTGCGCAGCATTCTTTGTTGCAGCGGGAAATGGTGTCCATGGAACTCACACACGATGTTTTCGCGCCAGTTAGGCACTTCATTTCCTCGAGTTAAGTCCACAATTGAACGCCCGTCCTCGACTAGGGTTTCCGGAAGTCCCGCTATTTCCATGACGGTAGCCGGTAAGTCAATTAGCGAAATGAACTTGTCGCTGCGTCCTACTTTGGATACCCCGGGAATATGTGCGATAAAGGGAACGTTGTAAATGTCATCGTACATTGCCGGCCCCTTGTCATTCATTCGGTGCGAACCGGTAAATTCACCGTGATCAGCACAAAAGAACAAGGCAGTATCATCTAGTACTCCGAGTTCGCGTGCTACTTGCATTATTCTGCCAATTTCGTAATCGATCATGGCCACATATCCCCAATATACGGCGATTAGTTTCTTCCACTGTTCATTAGTGAAACTTGAGGTAGACCAGTAGGTTGCATAATTTTGTTGAATTGGCGGCTTCCCAAATAGGGTGTCCCCGAAGTTTTCTGGTAACTCCACGTTGTCTGGGTCAATCAGGTCGAACCATTTATCGGGTAAGAAATAGGGTAAGTGGGGGCCGTAATAATGGACGTCCAAGCAGAAAGGCTTACCGCTTTGTTTCCAGTCTTTTGCGTATTCGCGTAGTTTCTCTATTGCCCGGTCGGTCAAGAAACGCTCAAAAGTTGCTTCTTCAGGTTGGTCGAGGCGGGCGGCGATAATGTGTCCGGGTCTGCCCCCTGGTAGCTCTCCGCGCCACAAATCATGGGCTTTCACCGGGGGAAGCTTGTTCTCTTTGAGCCAGGCGACATATTTTTCGTTCGCAACCGGGTTTTCAGCTCCCCAATAAGTGTCGTCATCGGCTCCGAATTTGTCAGGCAGATTGTATCCGCAGTGGTATTTGCCCACTATACCTACGTTGTAGCCGTGATTTCGTAGTTCTTGTGTATAAGTCCAGCTATCTAAGGGAATGTCAGTGTTGTAAGCGATATTCCATTCTGGATTGGCTAGCACCTGGTGTTTTAGGGGAAGCTTTCCAGTCATTAGGGAGGCTCTGGCGGGGGTGCAGATCGCGGTTGGGGTGAAACAGTTTGTGAAAGCAAAGCCGTTTTCACCTAATTGGTCGATATTGGGAGTTTTAGCATGGGGATTCCCTAGGCAACCAATGGTGTCGACTCGGTGCTGATCGGTCATTAGCACCAGTACATTACGTACATTATCTGGGATAACTCGCGTTTTAGCGGTGCTATTTTCGGAAGTAGTCATTTTAGATTCCCATCTCCTCAAGTTGTTTTCCAGATGTCTCTTGGACAAATTTTCCGGTGAAGATAACGGCTAGCACACCGAAGACAAAGAAAATCCAGTACACGCCAGCCGGAGACCAGGCAACTAGGAAGGGGAAGAAGAAAACCACTAGGAAGTTGACTAAGAAATCTGCACCGCTGGCTAGAGACATTGCGCCTCCCCGTATCTCGTTGGGGAACATTTCTCCCATCAATATTGAGAATATAGGGCCCCAAGAGGAAGTGAATCCTAAGAGGAAAAGGCAGAGGGCACCCACTGCTATCCAGCCGAGGATGGGTTGGCTAGCAACATCGGCGCTCCCATCCGGGCCGGCGGGGGCGATTGTGAATACTAGAGCCACCAACCCTAAGGCAACGAATATCATGGTGCCGCCAATCATTAGCATTCGTTTGCGTCCCACTTTGTCTACCAGAAAAATGCCGGTAAGTACCCCCACGATTTTGAAGAAAGTTAGGAGAGTGGTTTGTTGGAATGCCATTTCTTCGCTAAACCCTACAGTTTCAAAGAGCTTGTTGGAGTAGAAGAAGATCCCATTTGTTCCGGTGAGCTGTTGGAAAGCCGCAATCGCCATAGCAACAAAAACCAGAGGACGCCATTTAGAGGACATAATTTCTTTAATTGTGAGCTTGCGATTTCCGCTTTGTCCAAAAGAAGCCCGAATTTGGGCAATTTTTGCCTCCGGATCTGCTTCTGCCGACACTTTAGCCAAGGTAATAGCTGCTTGTTCGTCTTTACCTACTGATACTAAGAAGCGAGGCGATTCTGGGATTAGTGCCGTCAATATAACGAATGCAATTGCTGGTATCAGTAGACATAAAAACATCCACTGCCAGGCCTTTAGCCCGAACGCCATTACCGCGAGGGAGCCTTGTTCGCCGGCAATAGCTAAAATGGCGCTATTAATCCAAGCGGCTAGGAATAGCCCCAAAATAATAGCTAATTGGCGGAAACCGATTAAGCGTCCTCGAATTTCGATGGGAGAAATCTCAGCCACATAGCCGGGAGCTACTGTGGTCGCTGCCCCGAAGCCGATTCCTCCAATCACTCGACAAAAGATTAAGAAAAAGTATCCTCCCTGAACTCCCAGCAGGGGACTGAAAGCACCGAAAACAGCTTCAAATAGCAGAAAAGGCCCTACTAGTTGTAGAGCTTTTTTGCGTCCAATTCTGTCGGAGATTCTTCCAGCGAATACCGCGCCTATTAGACCTCCGATAATCCCAGCTGAACCAGCTAAACCTTGGGCGATAGTTCCTAGCTTGAAATCTCCAGCGACTGCTTTGATAGCTCCGTTTAGTACCATTCCTTCGAAACCGTAAAAGAATGGGCCTAGGGTGGCAATGAGGGCGATGATGGTGGCAGTTCGTCGGGCTTTTTTAACTTTTTCGGATGGCAACTCTGCCACCGGGGTTGAAGTGCTCATGTTCCTCTTCCTTGAAGTTGAGAGTCAGATCCGTTGCTCGGTTAAGCAAGTCTGCGGTTTTCTGGCCCACTTTCTATTAAAAAAGCGGAAAAATATGCTCAATTTGATGGACAAAAAGAATTTAGTGAGTTACATCACTACGGGTGTCTATTGTATTAATATGAGCTATCAGTATCCGCGGCGGACTACCAGAGCCAGATGAGCAATACAGTCAATTTGAACTGTCCCAGATTTTCCCATCTCCTCAAACGGAACAAAACCTGGGATAGTCCAATACCGGCTTAGCCACGTGCGGTGATGCTGCATACCAGCTCGCGAGCCGTTCCTAGGGAATCTGCTTGAACGCATCATCGGGAACACACTCCTGCGAGCGCGCCAAGTAGCCCTGAGATATGCTTAGCAATTTGAGCCATGTCCTCGCCCACGAAGCCCTTGAAGCGTGCAAACCCTTTGAAACTGTAATAGCCCGGAGCTAGTACTCAAAAAACGTCAGGAGCTGAGCCTTACCCGTTCTTTGCTTAAAAATCTGAAAGAATCTTTCGCAGTCAGCAAATAATCCCTCTATGCCTGCCCTAAATCCAAAGCTACCGACATTTTTCTGCCGCGAGTAGTTAAGATTGAGGGTATGGAAATGCGTAACGGTTTATCGGATCCAGATAGCGGACAGACCGAGGGTGGGGTAGGAGTACTTCAGCGCCCGGAAACTTCCAGACAAGAGCCGGGAGATAAAGACCGTTACGCACATTATGTGTCGGCGCATCGCCTGGCTACCTCCCGACTTACCGGGCAGCCGGTGGTTGCCCTCTGCGGTAAGGTCTGGGTTCCCACCCGGGAGGTGCGAAACCATCCGATCTGTCCGCGTTGCGTAGAGATCAAAAAAGAGATGGATGCCTCCGGTGGACCCGACTGGCCATTTCGCGGTCCCGGCTCCCGCTAGGCACGCGGATCTGCGCTGGTGGGAGCCTCTACTTCGTCCTGGCGCTCAGTTAAATCAATAATCTCGGTGGGGATAGCCGCTTCTCCAGCCGACAGCCTCCATCCCTGATAGGGCAGTTCGTTACGTGCCTTAATATGGTGGTCTTGAGCATCTTGCAGCGCCTGCTTACCCATATAACTCCGGTTAGGCTCCCCAGCAGTAACCAGGTCTACCAGTAGCGGGCGGGCGTTGCGGCGAGCAAATTCGGCATCAGCCTGCTCGGCGTTATCGGCGACCACTACCAATTCGGCGCTGGCGTATCCGTCCTCGCCGCGGGCACGCCCCGCAAATTTGCGTCCTCCCAAAGTGGATTTAGAGGTCGAACGCTTGGCAACATCGTGAATGGAGCCGTCTTCATTGACCCGCTGTACCAGTTTGTAAACCAAAGCGGCTGTGGGGATACCAGAGCCAGTTACCATCTTGGTACCCACCCCATAAGAATCAACCGGCGCCGCCCCAAGAGCGGCAATCGCATATTCATCCAGATCATTGGTGACTGTGATCTGGGTGCTTTGCGCATCCAAAGAGTCCAGTAGCGCCCTCACCTTGAATGCTTCCGCCACCAGGTCTCCGGAGTCTAGGCGGACGCATCCCAGTTCCCCGCCGGCTTCCCGCGCTAGTTTAACCCCGCGTTTAACTGCGCGCGGAACATCATAGGTATCCACCAAGAGAGTGGTGCCGGGCCCCAGATTGGCCAGCTGTGCGCGGAAGGCGTCCTCTTCGGAGTCGTGAATCAAAGTAAAAGAGTGGGCGGCGGTTCCGATGGTGGGAATCCCATAGCGCTTGCCGGCTTCCAGGCAGGAAGTCCCCCTGAAACCAGCAATATAGGAGGCGCGGGCGGCTGAAACTGCGCTGCGTTCATGGGTGCGCCTCGCTCCCATATCTACGCAGGGGCGCCCATGAGCGGCGATAGTCATTCGCGAGGCCGCGCTAGCTACCGCGCAGTCATGATTTAGGATCGAAAGTAATAGGGTCTCTAATAAAACGCACTCCGCAAAGGTGCCCTCTACCTGCATTAGGGGAGAGGACTCGAAGTAGCATTCCCCTTCGGTATAACCGCGAATATTTCCCTGGAACCGGTAGGATTTTAGGTAATCCAGGCAATCATCGGAGACTATTTTTTCCCGCGACAAATAGTCGATCTCTTCACTTGAAAACTCAAAACGTTCCAGAGCTTCAATAATACGGGCATTGCCAGCCATCACTCCAAAGCGACGTGCCGAAGGTAGACGCCGGCCGAACAACTCAAAAATAGCTCCCCGATCCCAAGTTCCGGATTGCAAGGCAGCATCTACCATGGTCAGTTCGTACATATCGGTTAACAAAGAAGTGGTCACTGAAGAACTCATGGTTTCAGCATACTCACAAACGGACAATAATCCAGTTTTCGCCTTATGGGCGAAAACATGGTTCTGGGCTCGATTGTGGCTGCAGAAATAAAAATATTTTTCAAAACCCCCCATTCCCTGCGACTTCCTAATAGTCTGTACGTATGGTTAATGATCTGGTATCTGACCCGGGTACTCCGCCGTACTCGGACAGTACTCGCCTAAAACAATGGCGGGTTACTATCTTGCGAGATCCAGTTAACCAGCCGCGATACGTAGAAAGAGTATTAGCTCACCAGTTTTCAATGCCGCGGGAAAAAGCCAAGCGCACCCGGCTGGAAATTTTCAATCAGGGACAAACGGAAGTTGCCGCGGGCACTCGCGAAAGAATGGAAGCTCTAGTGCAGGCGTTGCACGGTTATGGTTTGCGCGCCACCTTGGGCGGACCGGATCAACAATGAATACCTTTCGTCCCGTTCCCGGAGGGTGGGAATGCCCGATGGGGGCGGTTGAACGGGACTTGTTCCTGCAAGCCATTTGCGAAGTGCGCACCCTACTCGATCCGCCGGTATTGCCTTTTGAAATCACCACGATGTTAGGGGAGGGTGAAGAAGAAACCCCCGACAGCAATGTGCATCTTGAAAACGCCTCTTTGGATCGGTTACTCCCCCCCGGATCCGCCGATGAAGCAACCGCGCAAACTATGCGTGACTTGACCGATTCGCAGTTACGTACCCAGAAAGCTGAGCGCCTGGATCGCCTCTACTCTTTGCTTTCATCACAAAGCGGCCCGGTGATCGTGATCGAAAATGGGCAAGAGTGGGATTGGCTTAGCGGAACCAACGATGTGCGTCTGGCCATATCTGGCAAACTTAAACTGGGTGATAGCGACGAAGGAGCACAGCACGATTCTTTCGAATCTTCGCAGGTAACACCGAAATCAAGGGATGAAGAATTTGAAGAAGTCCTGGTGTCATCCTTTTATGAATGGCTCTCTGGGTGGCAAGATTCACTGTTGCAGGCGATAGATTGCTGGCCGCGGCCTAGCTAGGCTATTTTTTGTGACTAATGAAGCCGCTATTGGTATTTTTGACTCCGGAGTTGGGGGACTAACGGTCGCGCGTGCAGTTCTGAATGTGCTGCCGCGCGAAGAGATTCGTTACGTGGGGGATACTGCCCACACTCCATACGGGGAAAAAGACCTGGAAACTGTGCGGGGCTATTCCCTGTCTATTATGGATTCCCTGGTGGAATCTGGGGTAAAAATGCTGGTAATTGCCTGTAATACTGCCTCGTGTGCGGTGTTAGATCAGGCGAGGACTCGATACCAAGAAGAGCAGGGAATTCCAGTAGTCGAAGTGGTGCAGCCCGCAGTTGAACACGCGGTCACCCGTTCCCGTAACGGCAAGATCGGAGTCATCGGCACCCGAGCAACCATTGATTCCGGGGTGTATCAGAGGAAGCTTTCAAAAATGGGGGCGGAGGTTTTCACCCAAGCCTGCCCGCGTTTCGTTGAATTCGCAGAAGAAGGTATCACCGCCTCTCAGGAACTATTTGACGTTACTGAAGAGTATCTAACTCCGCTCAAAGAAGCAGGAGTAGATACTTTAGTTCTCGGTTGTACCCATTATCCGCTGTTAGAAGGACCAATCTCCTATTTCATGGGAGAGAACGTCTCCTTGATTTCTTCATCCTCAGCAGCTGCCAGAAAAGTTTATGGCGAACTGGTGGAAGAAAAAATGTTGCGCTCTTTTGGGGCACAAAAAGCAGATCACCACTTTATCTGCACCGAAACTAAAGAGAGTTTTATCGCCCTCGCTTCCCGAATAATGGGGGCTGATTTTAACGGAATTAAACAGGAGGAGATCACGAAATGATGAGCCTGACAGTGGTGGGGGTAACCGGTTCCATGTCTGGCCCGGCCTCCCCGGCATCCTGCTATCTTTTACAGGCAGAAGGAACTGACTCTCTCGGTCTACCCCACACCTATTCGGTAGTTTTTGATTTAGGCCCCGGCTCTTTCGGGCAGATTTGGAACTACACGGATCCGACAAAACTGGACGCGGTAGTACTCTCTCACCTGCATGCAGATCACTGCTCAGATATAGTATCGATGCAGGTGCACCGGCGTTGGCATCCTAGGGGGGAGCTAGGGCCGATTCCCGTGTATGCCCCCAAGGGGGTAAAGGATCGAGTTCGTGGCCTAGATGGATTTAGTCCCCGCGACGACTTCAGCTCAGAATTCGAATTTCACCATATTAAGCAGGGACGAGAATTTAATGTGGGCCCCTTGCAGATAAAGCCTTTCGCGGCTTGGCACTCGGTTCCTGCTTTTTCCTTCCGGGTAACCGGTCCTGGTAAGAACGGTCAGGCGGTTTTCACTTATTCGGGAGATTCTGATGAGTGCGACACCTTGGTACAAGCCGCCACCAACTCGGATCTATTCCTCTCTGAATGCGGTTTTACCCGGGAAGATGAGATTCGCGGTATCCACATGTCGGGGGATCGTGCCGGCCGGGTGGCTCAGAACTCCGGAACCAGCAAGCTGGTGCTCACCCATATTCAGCCCTGGACAGACCCAGAAGTGCCGTTAAAGGAAGTAAAAACAACCTGGCGCGGAGAGCTCGAAATTGCTCGTTCCGGGATGCGTTTCGAGCTTTAGGATCCCCTAAGGGCATATCTAGCTAGGGTCGTGCTTGAGCAGGGGTTACGTTTCCTCCTAGCTCAATAGTGACAGCGATCGTGGGGGCGAGGGCGCGGAAGGCTTTGCCCCGATGCGACAGCGCATTCTTTTCCCTCGGACTTAGTTCGGCATTGGAGCGCTGCTGCCCTTCGGCTATAAAAATCGGGTCATAGCCAAATCCGCCTTCACCGCGCGGTGCGGTAAGCAACTTTCCAGGCATTTTCCCGAGGCAATGTCGCTCTAAACCAGCCGGTGAGACTAGCACTGCCGCACACACAAAACTGGCGCCGCGATTTGCTTCAGGCACGTCCGCCAGTTGGTTGAGCAGTAACTCTAGGTTCGCTTGGTCATCCCCATGATGCCCGCACCAGCGTGCCGAGAATATTCCGGGAGCACCCCCTAAAATATCTACGCATAGCCCCGAGTCATCAGCAACTGTCGGCAAGCCGGTTCGCTGCGCCACTAGGCGGGCTTTTATCAGTGCGTTTTCAGTGAAACTTACCCCGTCCTCGACCGGTTCTTCGATCCCCAGCCCCTCGGCTCCCACAATCATTTCCGGAGAAAAACCGGGGATTAACGGACAAAGAATCTCGGCAAGTTCGCGCACCTTATGGGGATTATGGGTGGCGAGGATCAGCCGCGCGCCGGGAGGTATTTTCACGATAGCGCCTCTGTTTGGATGCGGGAAATCTCTTGGATTCCTTTATCAGCCAGGTCCAAAAGCTGATTAAACTGGGAACGATCGAAAGCTTCGCCCTCGGCAGTTCCTTGGATCTCGACGAACTTTCCCGAGCCAGTCGCCACGATATTCATATCTACGTCCGCGCGCGAATCCTCTTCATAGGGGAGATCGAGCAGTGCATTTCCCTCGATAAAACCAACCGACACCGCGCATAGCGAATCGGATAGCACCTTGCCGGGACGGATCCATCCTTTTTCTTGACCCACTTTGATGGCATCTACCAAAGCCACATAAGCGCCGGTAATCGAAGTAGTGCGAGTGCCACCATCAGCCGATAACACGTCACAGTCCAGCACAATTGTGTTTTCCCCTAGGGCGCTCATATCTACTATGGCACGCAGAGAACGGCCAATTAAACGAGAAATCTCATGGGTGCGTCCCCCGATTTTTCCCCGTACCGATTCGCGTCCTGACCGGGTAGAAGTAGCGCGCGGCAGCATCGCATACTCAGCAGTCACCCATCCCAGGCCAGAGTCTTGCCGCCATCGCGGCACCCCTTGGGTCAGGGAAGCATTGCAGAGGACGCGGGTATTTCCGCAGTCAATTAGCACGGAACCTTCGGCCTGTTTTGCCCAGCCACGGGTAATTGTTAGCGGTCGCATCTGGTCAAAAGCGCGTCCATCGGCGCGTACAAACTTTTCTATACTCACGTTTCCGATTATAGATGACTGCGGTTTTTGTCGGCATTTGTACTCAGGTGCGGCACCTCCGCTATATTTTTGCGCATGGCTTAGATGCCAGGGGAGGAAAATGCGGCAAGTTTCAACTTTCCGGGCAATGTTTTCGATGGACAGAAGCAATTAGCAGCCTTCTCGGAGGTGCTTATTTTAGGTGCGCCGTAATAAACTGCCGGAAACTTTGAAGCGCTATTTCCGCATCCTCCAGATGCCACAGGTCTGTAAAACGGATAGGTTAGTGGTTATGAATAGTCCTGCTCTTTCGCGTTATCGCATCGATCTGGATACGGGTTGTCGTCAGTTCGTGCATGTACCCAGCCTACTGCGAGAGGGCGCGACGGAAGTTTTTGCGGTCTCCGATCGGCGTCGGGTTCTCTTGCCGCTAAGCGACGGAGTCAGTGTAGGCCCGGAAATAGTGGCCTCCCGCTTCCACGTTTCCGCTCCTTTCGGGACGGGAAGCCTCTACCGTCTTTCTAGCGGTGAGCGGCAGTTTTTAGGACAAATACAGTCCTGGGACGAACGTTACCAAACAGGCAAAGCTTGGTACCTGGGCAGAAGCGGTGCCACCAGCCGAGTTGCCCTGTTTATTAATGACCATGAACTGGCAGGACTTGCTGAACACACGGAAACATCTCTACGACTAATTCCCTTGCGTCAAGTGGGAGCCTTTTTAAACGGTCAAGATGCTGCCATTGCTACCCACGCGACTTGTCTGGGACTGTGGCACTTAGATACCAACTATTGCTCGCGTTGCGCCACCCGGCTTGAAATCGCGGCCGCCGGTTGGGAACTTCACTGTCCCCGGTGCGGTGAAATTATTTATCCCCGTCAAGACCCTTCCGTAATCGTTGCCATAAATGATGAGGCCGACCGGTTGCTGCTGGCACACAACTCGGCATGGGAAGCTAACTTCTATTCGGTTATTGCCGGCTATGTAGAAGCCGGGGAATCTTTAGAGGGCGCAGTTCACCGGGAAGTTGGGGAAGAAGTGGGACTGGAAGTCGATGAAGTTCGCTATCTAACCTCTCAACCTTGGCCTTACCCGCGTTCGTTGATGTTGGGGTTTTCTGCTCGCTCACGCATCCCCTATTTTATTTTGGATGAAACCGAGATCGATCGCGCGTTGTGGGTAACTCGCGCAGAATTCATGGAGTTAGTGGCCAGTAGGCAAATCAGTCCTCCCGGGCCGTCCACAATCGCCTCCAACTTGATTGAAAACTGGTTGGGCTGCCCAATTATTCGCCCCCAAGACAACTACCTATAAGCTGATTGACGTGGAGCAGGCAGAAGAACTCTTAAAACATTTAGACCCTGATCAGGCAAAAGCTGCCCGGGCTTTGCGTGGCCCAGTATGTATTAGGGCGGGTGCGGGCACCGGTAAGACTCGGGCGATTACCTATCGTATCGCCTATGGGGTGCGAACCGGGGTCTATAACCCCTATTCGGTTTTAGCCGTGACTTTCACGGTGCGGGCAGCCGCAGAAATGGGGTCACGTTTGCGGCTACTAGGAGTGCAGGGCGTGCAAGCGCGCACTTTCCACTCGGCGGCTTTGCGCCAGCTCAGGTATTTTTGGCCCACTGCCATCGGTGGGCAGTTACCAAAACTAATAGAGAATAAATCTTCACTGGTAGGCGCGGTAGCTGCCCGGCTGGGTCTCCCTAAAGAGCGAGCGGCAGTGCGTGATTATTGCGCAGCGATCGAAATGGCCGCGGTGAGTATGGTCAGTCCTGAAGAATATGGAAAATGGATAAAAAGTACCGGGACGCAGCCACCGGCGGGGATTTCCACTTACGATATGGCTGATATTTTGCGCGGATATAGTGAGGCCAAAAGAGAGCGATCCGTTATAGATTTTGAAGACGTACTGGCTTTGACCAGTGGAATGATTGAGGAACGCCCTGATATTGCCCAGCAGATCCGCTCCCAATATCGCTTCTTCGTGGTCGATGAGTATCAGGACATTTCACCCCTGCAAAAACACCTGTTAGAGCTGTGGCTGGGAGAGTCGAACCGTGATCTTTGTGTAGTGGGGGATGCTGCCCAAACCATTTATTCTTTTGCCGGTGCCACTCCGGAATATTTAGTGAACTTTGCCCAGGAATATCCCGGTGCCCATACGGTTACGCTTTCTCGAGATTACCGCTCGACTCCGCAGATTGTATCCTTGGCGAACGGACTGGTTAATCGAGATAAGCAAACCAAAAAACAGGCAGTAAAGCTCACCTCGATGCGCGATTCTGGTAGTGCGGTACACTTCGATCGCTATCCAGATGATGAGGCAGAGGCGGCAGCCATTGCAAAAATGATTAAGGAACGAATCGAAGCGGGCATTCCTGCTAGCGATATTGCGGTTCTGTTTCGTACCAATGCCCAATCCAGCATGTTTGAAGCAGCTTTGGCACATAGAGATGTGAAATATTGTGTGCGCGGCGCAGAAGGATTCTTTAAACGCCCCGAAGTTTCCGCCCTCCTAAAACAGGCAAGTGTGATTGCCCGCCGCGGGGCGCAAGGCAACCTCGGAGAAATCGTGGCGGAATTAGCTCGACCTCTCGGGTGGACGCAGCAGGCTCCTGAGGCTCAGGGGGCAATCCTTGATCGTTGGGAGGCGTTAAATACTCTGGTCGCGCAGGCGCAGCTCAAAGAGGCAGCGGGATTATCGCTGGCCTCCCTGGTACAGGAATGGCAGGAACTTGCCCAGGCGCAGCTTGACCCTTCTGGCGGGGGAGTCACCTTGGCGTCTATTCATTCCGCCAAAGGCCTAGAGTGGAAAACTGTTTTCCTGGCGGGAGCCAGCGAGGGGCTGCTGCCGATCACCCAAGCGAAATCAGGAAAAGAACTGGCAGAAGAACGCCGCCTGTCCTATGTAGCGGTAACTAGGGCGCGCGATGAACTATATGTTAGTTACGCGGAAAAACGTTCTCTAGACCGTAAGGCTACCCGCGCCTGTTCCCGGTTTTTCTCTCCAGTGTGGCCGCGGGAAGAAACCGCGATGAAAACCGTGCGTACCCCCAGCACGCGCAAAGATACTAAGCGATTCTTAAATGAGGCCAGTCAGGAAGAGCAAGAACGCTTTGAACGTTTGCGCCAGTGGAGATTACTAGTCTCGCAAGGACAGGGGAAACCGGCTTATACCGTGTTTTCGGATACCACTTTGCGTGATATTGCCATTGCCAAGCCGCAAACCCTAAAACAGTTGTCACTGCTTAGAGGGATCGGTCCGGTCAAATTAGAACAGTTCGGGGCGGACGTTTTAAGAATTTTACGAGGGACGAATCCCGACCAGGTTGCTCACCAGCAGCTGCAAAATCTGTCTGACTAGTCCCGCACGCAACCGCACTGGGGGTGGGGTTGCCATTGTCTAACCTGAGGCAGAGGATCGGCGAGATTGAAAATCCAAGATGCTCCGGTTAGAGATAGCGGCAGCCCAGATAGATAGTTCAAGATTTCTCGCACCGCAAAAGCGCTGGCATATTCGGATAGAGCAGTGTCGGCCATTACCGGGCCAGCGCAGGCTAATTGGGCAGCTATCCGCGGCCACTCCGGATCGATATCTCGTTTGGCCAAATGCTGACATTGTAGGCAACAGGTAGTCCCGGGAATAAACAAAGGGCCAACTTCAATCTCGGTTTCCCGTTTGATAATCGGCAAGTGGGGGACTCCTCTGTTAATGCAGGCCTTCGCCCAGGCGGGATTAGTAAGGTAGGAACTGATGGCAACTTCAATGGTTACCGCTTTATTAGGCAGCTGCTTGTTAACTCCCAAGACTAAGGGAGCCACATCTTGACGCATAGCTCCTAAATAGTCATCTTTATAAACGCAAAGATCACGGGTTTTTACCTTGCTTTGATCGCGAAGAATCAGCGAATGAATCCCGCATGCTACCAGTTTTCGAGTCAGGGTAATTCCTAAAGGTCCCAGGCCGCTGACTCCCACTAATGCCTGCTTGCGGCTCTTGATCGTGCTATCTGAGCCGTAGAGGTGGAAGGCGCAAGCACAATCACCATCTGGCACCTGATGCTTGGCAACGAGACCTCCATCTTTAAGTATTTGTAGAATGTCCTTGATTTCCTGCTTGTTTTCTGGAAAGCGGCGTTCTAAATGGGAGTTGTACCAACTTTGTTTCTCAAAAAGCCACTTGAGAATGGCGATATGCACCGGGCTGAGTCCCTTAACTAAGAAGCTATTACGTCCTCCAGTGCCAAATTGTGCCTGACCGCCGGAACGAAGCAGCATTACCGAGCCGTTAATCAATCTCATGCTTCCAGCATTCCAGAAGGAAAAAGGGCGACGCTAGAGTGGGTTAAAAACTGTGGATATTTTATTATTAAACTCTATTTAGCTGTGCCTGCCGATGGGGAATCGTTTTCATCATCCCTATCTGTGCGGCCAGAATCCTCATCATTTTGATCCCCAGCGGATCCCTTTGATTCGTTTTCTGAGGCGTGATTGCCACCTACCAGTTGATCGCCCTGGGAATCCACCTCGGGGGTTAGCCCTTGTGCCCATCCCAACGTACCAGAAAGTAAAGAATCTAAATCTTGATCTACCTGGTCTTTTTCTGGTTCCTCCCCGCTTTGGCTCATGAAGCTCTCGGGATCGGTTAGATCTTGCAGAGTTGGAATCATATCTGGATGGGACCAAACTTGATCGCGCTGGCGCATTCCTTGTTCATTTAGCAACCGTGACCACAGTGAGGCCGCTTGCCGGGAGTACTTAGGTCTCAGCTCCATTCCGATAAGCGGTTTTAAGACTTTCTCGATCGGGGAGGTAGTTGCACGCCGCCTGCGCAGCAATTCCCGTAACTGGATAACGTGGGCAAGGTTAGGCATACAGGCTCGCGTGGAGACCTCGTCAACCCACCCTTCAATCAGTGCCAAGACGGTCTGCAAATCCTCCATAGCTTGCCGCTGGGTTGCGGTTTCTTCAGATGCAAAAATATCTACCGACAGACCCAGCCCCAAATTGGCGGGATCAAAGTTCCCCAATGGGAGGCCGATTAAGCCTTCTTGCTCTCCCATTTGTTCTTGCAGGCGATCTTGTAAATCCCGCACTGACCGGTCGATAGCTTCCGGATCGATCCGAATTTCTTGCGCATACCGGGCAAGCAGCCGCGACAACTTGTGGCGTAGCCAGGGAACAGAATGGAAAAGGCGCGCATGGGCGGCCTCGCGTACCGCCAGATATTGGCCGACCTCTTCCTCGGTAATCTCTAAATCCTGGGCAAAATTCGTGATATTTACCGGCACCAGTCCCATGATTTTTTCCTTCGCCAAGGGAATGCCGATATCGGTAGAGCCAAAAGCAACTTGCGCTATCTGTCTCATGGCTTGTCCAATCTGGACTGCAAATAACCCGGCTGCCAGGTTCTTTAGCAGTGAATCGGGATCCATAGGACCGATAATTTGTCCGATCCCCGGAATCGCTGCCGAAGCTTTCATCTCTTCGGTATCAATTCCTTGCCGCTCAAATTGTTCCGCAATGGCCTCGGTAAAGGCGCGTACCACATTGGCAATCACCGGTTCGGTCAGGCGCTGCCAAGCGGGGACAGTGGCTTGAATCCATTCTCGAGGCGTCCACGCTACCCGTTCACTAGCGGTCGGGCTCAAGATAGTGGCCGTGTCTAGCCATAAGTCTGCAACCGACAGCTGTTCGCGTACCTTCTGCGCCTGAGCTGCGCTAGTGGGAGTAAAACTGGGGAGACGGGAAGCTGCTACTTCCACCGCCGCATCCCAATTCACGGCTTCTTTGCGAGGGGCAAAGAAATGTTTCAGCTGGCTTGCCCCGAAGCTGGATCCGCCGGGGAAAGGAAAGGGCATTGCGGTGCCGGCGAGCTTTTCGGGGTCGATTCCATTTGCTTGAAGCTGCTGGAAAGCGTCCTCAGCGGCTTCTTCTCCCAGCATTTTCTTGAGGATTTGGAACCATTCTGGTCGCTGCTCCTGGCCATTAGCTTCGCTCAAGTGCTGCCACCCCCTAAAATAGACTACGTTCTTAAGATTATCGGTATTGTGAGTTGGGGACTAGGCACGCGAGAGAGTTTCGCCTTGGGCAAAGCCGATTTTAAACTTCGGGAAGGAGGAAGAGTGAAGAGTAAACGCTCTGATAAGTCGCGCCGGCAAGGACGCATTGGAAAAGCCATGATGGCGCTGTCGGTTATCGGATTCTTGATTCTTGGCGTTGCCGTTCGCGCGCCCTACGTAATTGAATCTCCCGGCCCAACTTTCAACGTTCTTGGCACTCAGTCTGGCCACGGGCAAATCATTAAAGTTGCAGGCGCTAAAACCTATCCCACCAAAGGACAGTTACGGATGGTAACCGTTTCCCTGCGCGGAGGGCCAGGAACCCACGTTACCTATGCGGAAGTCCTGCTGGCGAAAATGCGATCAGATAGCGAAGTGTTACCCGAATCTGCGGTTTATCCCGCGGGGGCAACTGCCAAACAAGTACAGCAGGTTTCTCAGGCACAAATGGAAGATTCCCAACTGAGCGCAAAAGTAGCGGCGCTTAGCGAGTTAGGCTACCAAGTTCCAGCCAAGTTTAAAGTTACCGGAGTGGGGGAGGACTCCGATTTTCAGGGGAAACTTAAAGAGAACGATATTTTGCAGGAGGTTACCTTTCGCGGGAAGACTCAGGCATTGAATCAAGCGAGTATGCTTTTCGATATTTTGGAGGACGCAGCGCCGGGAACTACCCTCGATTTTAAGGTTCAGCGTGCGGGGAAGAATCTCTCGATTAGTGGGAAAACCCGCAAACCTACCGATGGTCGCAATGGTTCCCAACTAGGTATCTATCTAGATCCCCAAGCAAAACTGCCGGTAGATATTAAAATCGCTCTCCAGGAAGTGGGAGGCCCCTCAGCGGGAACTATGTTTGCGCTGGGAATAATTGACCGGATGACCGCTAAGTCTTTGACCGGCGGCAAAGAGATTTCTGGTACCGGCGCGATTGCCTATGGGGGACAGGTGCTGGCAATTTCGGGAATTCCCCAAAAAATGGCTGGCGCTAAAGAGGACGGTGCTCACTGGTTTTTGTTGCCGCAAGCCAATTGCGATCAGGTAAAACCGATAGCAGGAATCCGGGCGGTACCGGTACAAGATCTACAGCAGGCACGGGAGGTTAGCGAGCAAATCGCAACCAATAATTTTAAGAATCTGCCGCGCTGCCCGGCTGGCTAACTAGCTGCGCTAGTTCGGCATCACTAACTAACATCGCTTTTAATACTTCCAGCAGTTCCGGAACGATGTTATCGTCTTGTGCCACCATGTCGTCACTGTCTTCGCTGCGTGCCCTAGAAGCGCACCAGGTATTTCCATCGCGGGTAGCGGCGGCTACGATCCGCACATCTTGGCGGGTAGGATGCGCTAGTAAGAACTTCTCCCGCTCCTTCGGGTCTTGAGGCGCTTCGGCATCGGCTTGGGGAGAAACCAAAAAACGTTCCATCGCGACAGCCACTCCCGCCACGTCCTCGCCAAAAACTAGATGCCCGAGAGTATCCATTAGATCTGCAGGAAGGTGGTCTTGAAGAACCGCGGTTAAATGCTGCGGATTTTCAGATAGGGCGGCTCGTAGTTGCTTAGCCTGAGCCCCATCCATTTCCGCCTCTAGTTGCGGAAAAATATCCTTGGTGGGTACCAGGGCAAAGAGGCTCGGAGATTGATCCCATCCCAGCTGAGCTACCTCTTTTTCTAGGGAGGAAACCGCTAAGCGCAGGGATAGTTGCGCGGAAGATAGATCCGATGAAGTGTCCATGTTGCTATGTTGCCATCTTAGCCAAGGTAGCGGCTAGTCCACTTTCCTGGGGTGAGTAATAACCGCAAACGTGAAAGAATGCATTAAGGAAAATGTTGAGCAGAACCCGGAGGGGCTCGTGAGTAACGATTTATTTGGAAATCTTGGCTTCGGTGGCGGCAAAGGCGGTGGCTTTCCCGGCTTTCCCGGTGGATTTGGAGCCGGTAAAGACGGCGGAAACGGTCGCGGCGGCTCTGGAGGAGCCGGTGGCAATGGCAATAGGCCATTACCGAAAATAAAGTTCAAAAAACCGGGGCCTCTTGGTATCGCTATCGGCGTAATCGTAGCGCTAGTGGTGTTACTACTGGTGGCTTCGGCCGTGTGGACCGAGGTTTTGTGGTTCCGCCAAACTGGATATTTGCGGGTACTGCTTACCCAGTGGATTGCCGCTGGGGGAATGTTTATAGTGGCTTTCCTGATTGCATGGGCAATTTTGGCAGTCAACTTGCATGTTGCATACCGTAACCGTCCGGAAATGGGAACCATTGCTTCATCTATTCGGTCATATCGTTCCACTATTACCCGCCATCACCGTGGTATTTTCTTAGGGATTCCGGCCTTGATTGCCCTATTCCTGGCAACCGGGATGGCTGCTAGTTGGCGGCAAGTATTAGTAGCGATTACCGGCGGTTCTTTCGGGAAGAAAGATCCCCAATTCGGTTTTGATATTTCTTTCTTTGTCTTCCGTCTGCCGCTAATCGATATGGCGGTCACCTTTTTGCTGACTCTGCTAGGTGTTTCGCTAGTTGCCTGTCTGATTTGTTACTACCTATTGGGGGCAATGACGGTAACTCCCAAAGCTAAAGCTACTCGCGGTGCCCGTATTCATATGGGTGTTTTGCTGGCGATCTCTTCGGTGATGGTGGGGATAACTTATGTCATTGACCGCTGGACTATGGTTTATGGGCAAAACTCGCCGACCGATGGAGCTATGTATACCGATGTACATGCGATTATTCCGGCACGTACGATTTTGGCAGTTATCGCTTTGATTGTGGCGGCACTGTTTGTGTTCGCCGCCTTCAGGGGTGGCTGGTATCTGCCGGCCGCGGGCATTGCAGTAACCGTGGTATCTGCCCTGGTGATTGGGGCGGGATATCCGTTTATTATCCAACAGTTCCGGGTTCGCCCCAACGAGCGGGAGCTGGAAAGCCAATATATCGACCGTAATATCAAAGCCACTTTGGATGCCTTCGGGATGAAGGATCTGGATTTGATTTCCTACGACCAGGTCACCAATGAAACCAGCGCTAACCAGCTGCGTCAGGATGCTGACTCTACTCAGCAGATCCGGCTTTTAGATCCGGAAATTATTTCCCCGGCGGTACGGCAGATGAAACAGTCGCGCCCTTACTACTCTTTCCCAGATCAGTTTGCGGTTGACCGTTACAACTTCCCGGATAAAGACGGAAAAATGGAAAAGCGTGACACCGTGATTGCGGTACGCGATATTAACTTGAACGGGTTGGCGCAGTCTCAACGCAACTGGGTAAATGACCACACGGTTTACACTCACGGTTTCGGGGTAGTAGCCGCCTACGGTAACCAGGTGACCTCCGAAGGGTTGCCTTCCTATTGGGAATCCTCGCTCTCCGATAAAGAGTCGGGGGACATCGGTGATTACGAGAAACGGATCTACTTCTCGCAAGCCTCTCCCGAATACTCAATTGTAGGCGCGCCTAAGGGAGCGGATCCTAAAGAGTTGGATTACCAAGACGCAAAGAATAATAAACAGGTTTACACCACTTTCGATGGTGACGGCGGGCCTCAGGTTGGAAACTTCCTAAATAAGGTGCTCTATGCATTGAAATTCCGCTCAACAGATCTGTTCTTCTCTGACCAGATCAACAGCGAATCGCAGATTCTTTATGACCGGGATCCGGCTACGCGGGTGGCCAAAGTTGCCCCCTACCTCACTTTGGATTCTCGGGCATATCCTGCGATCGTGAATATGGATGGCAAGAAAGGCGAGAAGAAACGGCTGGTGTGGATTGTGGATGCCTACACCACCACTGATTCTTATCCGTATTCTCAGCATATTAACCTCACGGATGCTACCGCCGATACGGCGACTGCGAGAACTGCCCAGTTCGCGGTGCAAAATAACGTGAACTACATGCGTAACTCGGTAAAGGCTGTGGTGGATGCCTATGACGGTTCGGTACAGCTATATCAGTGGGATAAAGAAGATCCGATCCTGAAAGCGTGGCAAAAGATTTATCCCGGTCAGATTAAGCCGCTATCGGAGATTAGCGGGGATTTGATGAGTCACTTGCGTTACCCGGAGGATTACTTCAAAGCCCAGCGCTCTTTGCTAGCTAACTATCACGTCACCAATCCTTCAGAGTTCTACACCGGTGGTGACCAGTGGAAACTATCTGAAGACCCCACGGCAACTTCTCGTGAGCTGGAGGGTTCTGGCAAACTGCAGCCGCCCTATTACCTAACGATGAAGATGCCCACCGGTAAAAACACCGATCAGGGGAGTGCCGAGTTCTCCCTGACTTCCGTGTTTATCCCGGGTGGTGAAGGCCGGCGCGCCGCCATGGCGGGCTTCCTGGCTGTCGATTCTGAAACCGGTAACGAGAAAGGCAAGGTGCGCGAAGGCTACGGCAAGATGCGGCTTTTGGCTTTGCCTTCCGACACTACCGTTCCCGGCCCCGGGCAGGTACAAAACACCTTCAACTCCGATCCGGAAGTTAACCGGGAACTGAACCTGCAGGATCAGCAAGGTTCTAGAGTTATCCGCGGCAACCTGCTGACTTTGCCAGTAGGGGGCGGCCTGCTCTATGTGCAGCCGGTCTATGTACAATCCACCGGTACCACCCAGTATCCGCAGCTGAGAAGTGTATTGGTTGGCTTCGGTGACAAAGTCGGGTTCGCGCCTACCTTGAAAGAAGCCCTAGATCAGGTATTCGGGGGAGATTCTGGAGCGGTTACTGCCTCCAATGACGGTAATAAGAAAGCTCCGGCAGCGAAAGGTAAAGCGGGAGAAGCAACTGCTAAAGCTCCCAGTACGCAAGAGAAGCTGAACACGGCGTTGCAAGATGCCAAGAAAGCGATGGCGGAAGCAGATAGCGCCATGAAAGCTGGGGACTGGACGAAGTACGGCGAAGCCCAAAAGTCTCTGAATGACGCGATTTCGCGGGCAGTCTCGGCTCAAGATGAGGGTGCCAAGACCGCGAAGTAACCGCGAGCAGCACCAGCGCCATAGCTTAGGGGGCTAGGTCGCCAGGTAAAACTGGCAGCCTAGCCCCCTAAACATTGGGCTGTAGTAGCTTGCAGTTGCGCTTAGTTAGCGGCAGCTACCTCATGCTAGTTTCCTCCTACACCAAAATCTTGAAGATCTGGGAGGAAGGATCGATCTCTTGCACCTGCAAAGGAGAGGTCGCCATGCGTTGGCGAAGCCCCTTAATATCACTGGGATCTGGAAGTTCAATACCGACCAGCGCCGGACCGGTATCCCGATTGTTCTTCTTGGTGTACTGGAAATAAATGATGTCCTCACCGTCACTGAGCACGTCATTTAGGAATGAGCGCAAAGCCCCCGGTTCCTGGTTGAAAGTCACCAGGAAATAGTGGCGTAAACCTTCGTAACGCCCGGAACGCTCGGTTACTTCCGCATATCGCGACAGGTCATTATTACCGCCAGAGACCAGGCAAACCACCGAGCCATTAGGGATTTGGGGCAAGAAGTTGCGTGCCGCTGCTGACGCTAAGGCTCCGGCAGGTTCGGCAATAACGCCCTCGGAATGGTAGAGGTCGAGCATCTCGGTACAAACCGCTCCCTCAGGCACCACCACAATGTCATCAACTAAATCCCGCACTACCTGGTAGGTCAAATCTCCAGCTCTACCCACGGCGGTGCCATCTACGAAAGAATCTACCCGATCTAGGGAAACCGGATTTCCGGCTTCAAGAGCCGCTTTCATTGAGGCTGCGCCTTGAGATTCCACTCCCACAATCCGGATACCGGGGCGGTGGGCTTTGAGCCAGGTTGCCATTCCAGCGATTAAACCGCCGCCTCCCACCGGAATCAAAATCATATCGGTATCTTCTGGCAGCTGGGAATCCAAATCCACTGCAATACTGCCTTGACCAGCAATTGTATAGGGGTCATCGTAGGGGTGCACATATACTTTGCCCCCATCTTTAGCTGCGGCTGCCGCCACCCGGTTAGCTTCATCAAAGTCCCCGGCCACGATCACCGGCTCTACCCATTTGCCCCCGATAGTGGCAATCCGTTTGCGTTTTTGCCGCGGAGTGGAGGCCGGCAAGAAAATCGTGCCTTGTATTCCCAAATGTGCACAGGCATAGGCAACTCCTTGGGCATGGTTACCAGCCGAAGCGCAAACTACCCCGGCCGCCCGCTCGTCCTCATCCATAGCTGCCATGCGCACATAGGCGCCGCGCACTTTAAAGGAGCGGCAAATCTGCAGATCTTCGCGCTTTAGATAAACCGGACGCCCGACTTCTTCGCTTAAACGCTCGCTCTTTTGCAGCGGAGTTTTCGTAGCTACCTTGGCTAATACCCCGGCAGCAACGTCAATATCTTTTGCGGTAACTGTGCTCATCATCCCTCCTATAATCGATCGTTAATAACCTATCGAGATTTACTTAGCCCGTGCCGTTAGCTTTCGCTATCTGGCATCAAAGTCTGGATGGATTAGGCTAAAGGTATGACTAATAACCTGAAAGATCCTTTAGTGTGGATCGATTGCGAAATGACCGGACTCGATTTAGAGAAAGATTGCCTGATAGAAGTGGCAGTGATTATCACTGATGGGCAAACTAATATCGTGGACGAGGGGATCGACCTGCTGATTAAGCCGACAGCTGCTGCCTTAGAAAATATGGGGGATTTTGTGCGCGAGATGCACACCAAATCCGGTTTGCTGAAAGAGCTAGAGTCTCCGGCGGCGCTAGACCTAGCAGATGCCGAGAAACAGGTTTTGGACTATATTAGCCGTTTCGTGCCCGGAAAGGGACAGGCATTGTTAGCGGGGAATTCGGTAGGCACCGATAAACAGTTCCTGGAAAAGGAAATGCCACAGGTAATCTCCCATTTACATTACCGGCTAGTGGATGTTTCTTCGGTAAAAGAATTGGCGAAACGCTGGTATCCGCGCGCTTTTTATCATGCACCTGAAAAACATGGGGGACACCGCGCCCTCGCCGATATTCGCGAATCTATCCAGGAGCTGCGTTATTATCGCCAGGTGCTTTGGCCGGCCGGGGAAGGGCCAACCAGTGAGGAATGTGAGGCAGCCGCGAAAGAGATTTTAGCCCAAGGGCTGGGTGCCTAGCGTGCGTAGGAAAGCTTGCAGCCCGGGCTTATAAGGCTACGGGGGATTTGCTTAGCGTTCAAGCGCTTTTAGGTCATGCTTCGCCGGAAACTACCCTGGCTTATGTTATGGTTGCGCCCGCTAGGTTGCGGGCGGCGGTTATGGCTGCTGCTTAACGGTGCCTTTTGGTCGTCCGGCTTTGCCGGGACGGGTTTGCTGCCAGTTGTCCACGGTTTCGGGTAACCATCCGTATTTGATGGCTTTTCCTGCTCCAATTGCGGCATCGGGGGCGGGGAATGTGCCGCGCGTGATGTGGCTTTTTATGGTGTGAGGGGATAGCCCGAAACGCCGGGCTATCCCGTTCACGGTTAAATAATTAATCATCGCGCTTGTTTTGGCGGTATAAGGCGATAATGCCAGCGAGAGCCGCTAGGGATACTAGCAGCTGCAATATCTGCATAATCATAATGTAACCCTCCTTGAGTAAGAGAAAGTCCCCCCCTCCTTTCGGAGGGGGTAGCCTTTCATTTACTTTTTGTGCTTGTCCCACCAGGTGAGCCAGGCTACAATAGCAATTGAAAGGTTAATCAATATGCTAATGATTTGAAGCCATAGCATATTAACTCCTTTCTCTGTCATCCCCCGGCCTGCCCGGGGGATATTCTTTCGGTTTCCCTCAAGAACGCTGGGCTAAGTAACATTCAGGTATTAACCCGAAAATGTTGTGTTGAGCTGGGAAAATAAAAAGCTAGCAACCGAAATAATCGGTGCTGGCTTTTGTTTTCTGGGCTTTGCCGCTATTGCTCTGGTGTGCTGGGTCTCGTGTCATAATAATGGCAGAGGCAAACAGTTCAGTTAGATCAAAGGTTTTGAAGCTTCTCCAAAGTTAAAAACTGAAGAATTGGAAAGTGAGGATGAAGTGAAAAACATAGATGTTTTTGTATGTGAAAAATATGATGGAAGTGATTATGAAAAACTGGCAGAGTACATTTATAAAACATACGATGCTTTTACGAAAGAGGACTGCTTTGTTGCGTCATTAAAATTTATTCAAGAACCTGAATTGGGTGAAGGGGATAGTCCAAAGAATATTTCTCAATATCCATTGGCAGATATTTTAGACAAATTTGGTGTGGTAGTTCAAGATTTTTATGAAGAATTGAATGATGTTAGCGACGAGATTTGCTATTTGGAATTTTCCAGTCCGTACATTGAGTCTATACAGAAGCTACTTGGGATTGTAAACAAACATGTATATAACAAGGAAGATGGAGACTTTGTAGAACTAGTAATTGAATAGTACTCTACTCTGTTTTTGAAGCATTTATTAAATTGATAAACGAGAAGATTAAAGCGGTGTAGAGAAATTAGAAAATAAAAGCGAGAATAAGATGAACAGTATATTAACAAAATATACAACTTTTTGCTTATGTGATAAGCATAATAAAGCTAGGTTATCGATGTATTTGCCGATGCAATATTCTTTAGCTGATATATTACATATTATAAGTGAATATACAGATTATAAAAACAAATTTAGTTGGAATATCCATAATCCTTATAGAAAAGAATTAGTTATAAAAAATGCTATGGAAAAAGATGAGCTGGATCATATTTCATTTGCACAATTTAGAGACACAACACCGGGGATTGTTGCAACATATGGCTCAACTTGTATATTAGTTGAATCTCGTAAAACGAAAAAAAGTTGCAAAGCGTATCCATTTGAAATTAAAGCAAGCGGAAACTTCCCAAATGAAGAAAAGGTTTCAAAAAAAGAATTATCAGAAAAATTTTTGTACGATTATAATAAATTGCATAATCTTATTTTAGACGTGAGTTCAGAAACATTCTCTAGAGATGATGACGTATTTAATGATTTTCAGTTAGCTATCGTAACATATTTTAAAAATAAATATTATCTTGCAGATGAAATAATAGACGGTTTTTTCGGAAAAGAAAATGAATTGAAAATGCGATAAATTAGTATTTGTAAATGAGAAGATTAAAGCGGTGTAGACAAATTAGATTTTTTGGAGGTGATAACTATTGGGTTATTTGAAAAAAATAAAAATGAATAGAAATGCTAAAATTGTTGAGCAGAAATTTCCTTTTTATGATGAGCCAAATACAGTAGGTATTTTATGTAGTCATGTAATAAATAGAGATGAACCAATTATATTTGTATCACGTGATGAAGATGATGGTATATGGCAATTCTTATGCGGAAAAACACACGAGGTTGAGGACGCTAAACTAGTTTTTTTACAGTCTGTATTTGAGTTAGATAATTCGATAGGAACTTTGGCCGAAATGCCTTGTGGATGTTGCGCAACAAGGAAAAATTGAGAGGATGAATGGATAATCAGAGAACTTTAATTCCCAGTTTGTCTAACTGAATAATCAATTGCTCTTAAATATAATGATTGGAGGATGAGAAGAATGGGTTTACTCGGACTGTTTGGAAGGAAAAAAGAATTTGAATTAGATAAAGTTGAAGATGTCAAAAAAGAAAAGTTTTTCAGAGAATATAGTGATAATAATACAGAAGAAATATTGTACTTTGATAATTTGAATTTCAAACTGGCTATAGTTGAAGTGTTGATGTATGAGTTGAATTTATTAGAGCCTTGTTTTGATATTTATGATTTTGCTGATGAATACAAAGAGAAAGAGATAGATACAGACAGTTATACTGTAATAGAACCAGCCCTTAATTTCTTTAGAGAAATTTCTATTCCAAAGAAATTCGCACAGTATGTGGAACAAATCTACATGGATGGTGGAAATGAAGTATATATGAATATAATACCACAGTGGGATGGAGAAGATGGATGTTTTGATTTAAATAATGTGACTATTTCAGAGTTAAGTCAATTTCCAAATCTTAGGAAAGCAACAATAATGAGCAGCGATTTTGATAAAGTAAAGGATATTTTTGATGCTGAAAATATTGATGTAGAATTGCTTTAAATTAATTGCTACATACAACTCGCAGTTTGTCGGGCTGAGTAAAATTTAATACTGAAGATACAAGGCGATTAAGAAATAGAAATCTTAATCGCTTTTTCTGGGTTAATACCCAAATGGGTATTAACCCGATAATTCTAACCTTATTAACCCAAATTTTAACCGGCTATCGGAAATAAGCTGCTAGGAAAGCGGGAATGGAAGATCCAGGAGCTTGATAGCGTGGCCACGATATTTGAGACTACGCCCTGGGATCTTATGAAGCCTATGTTAGGTGACACCTGGCGCCCCCGACAGGAATCGAACCTGCAACCTCGGGATTAGAAGGCCCTTGCTCTATCCTTTGAGCTACGGGGGCTGGTTGTTCCTCAAGTTTATCGAGAAATCTCCCGGGCGCTAATTTCTTGTCCCCAGGGGTAGATAATCCTCCTTTTTCCTGGTGGCGAAGATTTATTTTTCAAAAATCTAGCTGCGGCTTTGCAACATGGTGAGGTAACCAACACTAGGAGGAATCATGAGCAAAGCAAATATTGAGGTTACCTTTACCGGCTGGGTAGCAACTGCCCCCACTTTTCACCGTCCTGACCCGACTAAACCCGAAAAGGCGCTGAGCACTTTTCGGGTGATGCACACCCCTTTTTCCCGTGATAGCCAGGGTAACTGGCAAAAAGGGGAGTCGCTTGCGGTTCGGGTAAAAGTTTGGGGGTGGGGCGCGCACTATGTGTCCCGCTCGATTCGGGTGGGGGATCCGATTATTGTTTGCGGGCGGTTGATCCGCTCTAAATGGCAGGATAAAGAGCAAGTTACCCACTATGGGTTAGAGTTAACTGCTTCTTCCCTGGGACATGACCTGACTATGGGGGAGTCTAACTTTGTGCGGATGATAGGCGCGCTACCAAAAAGGGGAAATTTTGCTACCCCAAGTAAGGAAGGGGAGGGCTCCCTGGCAGATCCCGAGGGAGAGTTTGAGAGCGCTGGGACAGCAGAGTCCGCGGGAACAGAAGCGACAGGGGTAGAACCTGCGGGAATAAAAGCGGCACCAGCCGCTGGCGATCAGGTTGTTGCTGATCCTTCCACCGGAGAAATTCTCGAGGAGGAGGCAAAAAATACCCGCGGGAGCAACCCGCCCGCATCCTCGGAAGCAGCAGGAGCAGAAAACGTTCTGGACCCGGAAGGGGAATATATTCTAGAAAATACTTTTAGCGGAGAGGCCGCCTAGTCGCGCGGGGGTTCGCTTTGCGTTTTTAACTCCACTATTCTGGGTATTAGAACAATACCGTCTGGCAGAAAGTGGCAGCAGTGGCAGAATTCATTTACCAAATGATCCACACCCGCAAATCTTTAGGCGACAAGGTCATCTTGGACGACGTGACTATGGCTTTCCTTCCGGGAGCCAAAATCGGCATGGTTGGTCCTAACGGCGCCGGTAAATCTTCGATCCTCAAAATTATGGCGGGTCTGGATGAGCCATCCAATGGGGAGGCCAGGTTAACTCCTGGCTATACCGTAGGGATCTTGATGCAAGAGCCCGAATTGGATGACGATCTCACGGTTAAAGAAAACGTGGAGCAAGGAGTAGGGCCGTTAAAAGCCAAACTCGATCGCTTCAATGAGATCTCCGCGCAGATGGCGGATCCGGATGCCGATTTTGATGCCCTAATGGAAGAAATGGGCACCCTGCAGACCGAGATTGACGCTGCCGATGGCTGGGATGTTGATTCTCAACTAGAACAGGCAATGGATGCCCTGCGCTGCCCGCCCCCGGAAACTCCGGTGTCGGTGCTTTCGGGTGGGGAGCGTCGCCGAGTTGCCCTCTGTCAGTTGCTGCTAAAAGCTCCTGACCTGCTGCTACTTGATGAACCTACTAACCATTTGGATGCCGAATCCATCCTGTGGCTAGAAAAGCATCTGCACTCTTATAAGGGAGCAGTAATTGCGATTACCCACGACCGTTACTTCCTAGATCACGTGGCGGAATGGATCGCGGAAGTCGACCGCGGGCGTTTGTATCCTTACGAAGGTAACTACTCGACCTATCTGGAAAAGAAGCGCGAACGCCTGGAAATCCAAGGGCGCAAGGACGCGAAACTAGCTAAGCGTCTTAAAGAAGAACTGCAGTGGGTACGTTCTTCAGCGAAGGGACGGCAAGCTAAATCTAAAGCACGTTTGCAGCGCTATGAAGAGATGCAGGCGGAGGCAAAGCGCACCAAGAAACTGGACTTTGAAGAGATTCAGATTCCGCCAGGGCCGCGCCTGGGAACCGTGGTGTTGCGCGCCGAGAACCTGTGTAAAGGTTTTGGGGATCGTGAACTGATCAAGGATCTGTCTTTCAGTCTGCCTCCGAACGGAATCGTGGGGATTATCGGCCCGAACGGGGTTGGGAAAACCACTTTGTTCAAAACGATTGTGGGGTTAGAGGAACTCGATTCGGGAACTCTAGATATCGGGGAAACCGTAAAAGTCAGTTATGTGGATCAGAACCGTGCGGGGATTGATCCGGATAAGACCTTGTGGGAAGTGGTTTCGGATGGTCTGGACTTCTTGGACGTGGGGGGAGTGACGATTCCTTCGCGTGCCTATGTAGCATCCTTTGGTTTTAAAGGCCCTGATCAGCAAAAACCTGCCGGAGTGCTCTCTGGTGGGGAGCGTAACCGCTTAAACCTGGCGCTTACCCTAAAGCAAGGCGGAAACCTGCTGCTTCTCGACGAGCCGACCAACGACCTGGATGTGGAGACTTTGGCTAGCCTGGAAAATGCGCTGCTAGAGTTCCCGGGTTGCGCAGTGGTAATTACTCACGATCGCTGGTTCCTCGACCGAGTAGCTACTCATATCTTAGCCTGGGAGGGGACCGAAGAGAATCCCGCCAACTGGTATTGGTTCGAGGGTAACTTCGAGTCCTACGAAAAGAATAAGGTTGACCGCCTGGGGGCGGAGGCTGCCCGGCCGCATCGGGTAACTCACCGCCGTCTGCGTCGCTCCTAACGGATATAACACCGCCAATAAAACAGCTACAAGAACAGGGATAGCAAATGAGCGAGAGCCAAGATCAGTTGCAAGAACTGGCGTGCGCCTATGGAGTTGCGATTGACTACTGGGATTATTCCGGGATTCACCGCATAGTTTCCGACGAAACACTGCGAGCAGTCCTCAAGGCGATGGATATTGACGCCGATACGCCTGCGCAAGTGGCGGCCTCGCTAAAAATGGTTGAGGAGCGTCCCTGGCGGCGAGTACTTCCCGAATGCATCGTTACTCGCAACGATGACAACTATTGGGTACGGGTACACGTTCCGCACGGTAAATCCGTGACTGTAACTATGCATTTTGAGGAGGGCGGGTCTTGGGATTTGCCCCAACTGGATGTGCTAGTGGCGCCCCGGGAAATCAATGGAGTGCTAACCGGGGAAGCAACTTTCAATATTCCTCCGGGGCAGCCTTTGGGCTGGCATCGCTTAACCGCACAGGTCGAGGGGGATGAACGTCCCTATACCTGCCCGGTAGCAGTCACGCCCGCGCGTCTGGGGATGCCTAATTTGCGTGATGGGCGTGCCTGGGGAGCAATGAGTCAGTTCTATGCCAATCCTTCGCGGGATTCTTGGGGAATTGGGGATGCGGCAGATTTGGCTACTATCTGTAAGTGGGTGGCCTCCAAGGGGGCGGACTTCTTACTGATTAACCCGGTACACGCTTCCCAAGTGACTTCACCCTTGGAAAATTCTCCCTATTTGCCGTGTTCGCGGCGTTTTTGGAATCCCATCTATATTCGCCCCGATGCGATTGCGGAATATCAGGAACTATCTGATAAGAAGCGTAAAAAAATTGCGGAGTTGCGGGAAGAGGCGCAGTTTTCGCTTAGCGAATCGATGCCAGCTGATCATCCGGGAGTTTCCGGCTCGGGCGCGCACTTCTTCAGCGGTGATTTAATCAAACGCGATCCCGTCTGGAAGCAGAAACTGGCCGCCCTCGAGATTATTTATGAGGTTCCGCGCTCAAAGGAGCGAGAAGCCGACTACCAGCAGTTCTTAGAGGAACAAGGACCAGCCTTGGAACAGTTTGCCACCTGGTGTGCCTTAACCGAAAAATACGGTTTAGAGCTGCCTGAAAAGTGGCAAACCCCAGATGCTGCCGAGTTTGAAAAATGCGACGGCAAGCTGCGGCAGCGGCGCGAATTCTTCAAATGGTTGCAATGGCTTTGCTACCGGCAGCTGCGCCAGGCTCAACAAGTGGCTTTGGATGCGGGCATGAAGATCGGGGTCATGCACGATCTGGCGGTGGGGGTACACCAATTGGGAGCCGACCACTGGAGTGACCCGGAAGTTTATGCGCAGGGGATCTCGGTGGGAGCACCCGCCGATATGTATAACCAGTTGGGACAGAACTGGACACAGCCCCCTTGGCGCCCAGATCGCCTGGAACAGCAAGCCTACGAGCCCCTGCGACGCACGGTAGCGGCGGCCGCGAAAATGGGCGGTGCGCTGCGTATCGACCATATTATGGGGCTGCTGCGTCTATGGTGGATTCCCGAAGGGATGCTCCCCAAAGATGGCACTTATGTGCGCTATAACCATCAAGCGATGGTGGGGGTATTGCTGCTTGAAGCTTACCGGAATAATCTGGTGGTAGTCGGCGAAGATTTGGGTACGGTGGAGCCTTGGGTACGAGAATACCTGCGTTATCGGGGTATTCTGGGCACCGGAGTACTGTTCTTTGAGTTCGATTCTCCCGACCATTTGGTGCCTCCGCAGGATTACCGACGCGAACAACTGGCGGCGGTTAATACCCACGATATGCCCCCGGTGGCTGGCTATCTCACCGGTGAGGATCTGCGAATACGGGAAGCTTTGGATCTTTTGGATTCTTCTCGCGAAGATGCGGAAGCTAACCAGGAACGAGTTTTTGGGGCGGTACGCCGCGCGCTGATTGAACATGCGGGTCTAGCCGAAGATGAACGCGATATGGGAGAGCTTATTCGCGCCCTCTATCGTTATGTGGCGGCTACCCCTGCGCAGCTGGTGGTGTTGACCTTGGCGGATGCGGTACAAGGACAGCTAACCGAGAATCAGCCCGGTACCGAATATGAATACCCGAATTGGTGCGTGCCTTTGCGTGACCAAGAGGGTAACACTAGGTTCTTAGAGGACGTTACCACTGATCGGTTCGCTAATCAGCTTCTGGAGATGCTAGAGAAAGCAGTACACCGCGTATAGGGAATTTTGCGCCCTCAAAAAGGGGACTAGGACCCGGTTTTTGCTCCAAGGTAGGGCAGTAGTTCTTCGAGGCGATCGGCTACTAGGTCGGCTCCCACTTTTTCGAGTGCTGCGCGGCTGTGGCTGGTAGCCACCCCGAAGATCCGGCCGGCTCCAGCCGCGCGCGCCGACATCACTCCGCTGGTGGTATCTTCGATGACGATGCAGGAGGAGACGGGTAGCTTAAGGGTTTTTGCCCCCAGCAAGTAGGGCTCGGGGTCGGGCTTGCCGGCAGAAATATCTTCTTGGCTAATCACTTTCAAGTTAGTGGGGGCATTTAGGAGCTGCGCAGCTAACTGCGCCCACTGTTTCCAGGCGGATGTAACCAAACATTTTGGGATCTTAAGCTGCATTATTTCACGGGCACCGGCAAAAATACGCGGGGGATCACGCCGGATATCAACGTAAGAACGGGCTTCTAGTCCCAGTTTTTCGGGGTCGAGGCCGTGCCAAGGGCCGGGTTCGTTGTGGAACACTTCGGGACCGGGCCGCCCTTTGAAAATATCCATTTCGCTGTCGCTAATCTGCCAGCCTTTGGCCTTAAACATGCGTCTATAGGCAGCCAGATGGGTATGTTCCGAGTCGATAAGGGTACCGTCCAGATCAAGCAACAGGCCTTTAAAATAATTGCTTTTACAGGAGTTAGAGTCTGCCGCGTCCTCAGCCGGGGAGGATGTATACAAGACTTTAGGGGAGTCAGGGACGTTAAGGTTATCGAGAGGATACATATTACCGGTGACTTTAACGCAGTTTTTCCATGCTTGCGGCCAGTTCCTCAGCGACCGGTCCAACGACCACCTGAACAGTATGACCGATTTTTACGATTCCAAAGGCTCCGCAAGCAGTTAATACTTCCTCGTCTGCCTTGAGCGGGTCTTTTACTGCTACTCGCAGGCAAGTGGTGCAGGGTTCAATCTCGCAAATATTTCCGGATCCCCCTAGCCCTAGTAGCAGCTGCTCCGCCTGCTCCACGGTTCCTCCCGCCTCAACCTAAAGGATTAATGGTTCAATACTGAGATTACCATTAATGCTCAGCTCGCTTTGACCATGAATTAAAGCCCTCATAGAGGTCAAGTTTTCACCGCCTTTTGATGAGGTGGAACCTCAGGCGGACGACTTGAAACCTGTCGTCTTGGCGACGGTCTTACCGCAGTTTTCAACTTTGGATCTCCGATAGACCGACTAAAAGATAATGCGCCCATGCGTAACATTAGCGTGCGTTTTAGCGTCAGTGAAATAAATACAATCGGGGAACTCGCTAAGAAGTTTCACCTGACCAGAAGTGAATATATTCGTCGCAAGGTTCTCGGCTGAACGTGTTCTAAAACTAGCAAAGTCAAGTTACGTCCTGATTTTAGCTAGAAAGTGCCAAAGTATGGACATATTTTCGCATAATTTTGTCAAAATCAGGACATAATCGCTAAGTGCGCACTTTTCTCGCCTCTATGATTTTAGAAAAGGATTATTTAGGCCGGCTTGAAGTACTTTTCGGGCAGCTAAAACAAGAACGCAGGAGGGGGATGGGGTAAACGGATATGGGTACATATATTCATTTCTATGATTCCCCGCTGGGTGAGCTGGTAATGAACAGCGATGGCAGCGCGCTGATCGGGTTAGGTCTTGCATCACAGCAGGCATCGGTGGCAGCTATTGCAGACACCCGTCCTCAGGAAAAATCTTTGTCCATATTCCAAGAAACCGGCCGCTGGTTAGATACCTATTTTCGAGGATGCGCGCCCTCGTTTACCCCAAAGCTAAAGCTCTCGGGTTCGGACTTTCAAAAACGGGTTTGCGAAATCATGCTCACTATCCCTTATGGGAAAACCGTTACCTATGGGGAGATCGCTGCCCAGATAGCGCGCGAGAGAGGGATTCGCCGCATGTCGGCACAGGCGGTTGGGGGAGCAGTAGGGGCAAATCCGATTCTGCTAATTGTTCCTTGTCACCGGGTAATCGGTGCGGGCGGTAACCTCACTGGTTATGGCGCCGGCATGGAGCGAAAAATTCAGCTGCTAACCCTAGAAAAAGTCGATATGACGAATCTGTTTGTGCCAAAAGGAAAGTCGCTGCCAAAGAAACAGCCGCTATCAAAAAGTCTGCGCCCTCGCCTCAAAGTAAAATAGGTCTCTCGCAGGTAGTCCAATATAGCTACCTCAAAGCTGGTGGTGATATCTACATGTAGCCTTCAGCGGGGCTACTGTAACTTACTCTAACATTGTTACAGTTAGAGTAGATGATTGTCTAGATGTTCGGTAGCGGTAGGCGGCTAACTTTTAGCGGGGCTGGAGGGCGAGGTCGAAGCCTTACACTTTCAGCAGGAATCTACCAATAGCGGATACGTGAGATTATGTGATTTGAAATATTCATAATGTGCAGGATCATTATTTAAGAAGGAAATGAGTATCTCTGTAAAAAAGATGTGAACCGTATTCGATCTTCCGGGAAAAGGCTGGTCTCGCACAGTTAATGTCAGATGCGGTTAACACCTATCTTTAAGCTCGGTTTCAAGCCAATCTTCAATGTCGCGAATAATCTCCTCACGAGCAATTGGTTTCCTTGAAACATGTTCGCTTCCGCCCTGAAATACGCTATAGCCAGAGGGGTAGGTTTCGTCAGGGCAATCAAGCCAAAAAACAGAGTACCCAAGAGAGGATATTTCAACCTCAAAGGTAAATTCTCTAAGCTCTACTTGAAATCTATCTGGTTCGGACACGAGCTTCCTTCCTTTTCCACGTGGCGACTTAAACGGTACGGGATATTGCTATCGAAGTTCTGCAATTGCAACGCGTTATCACTGATTTAAGCTTTAGCGGGGCTGGAGGGCGAGGTCAAAGCCCTGGGCGCGCACCGCGTTTAGCGTTCCGCGGCGCAAGGGCGCGTCCCGCAACATGATCCGGGTGAGGCTATCGGTGAAAGTATCTGAGCGCTGGCCGTGTGCCCGAGTGTCATAGTAGGTAGTCATTTCCTGGTCATAATCCGCGAACTCCTGCAGATAGGAGCCTTCAAAACAGCGATAGATGTCCTCAAACATGCGCAGCTCCAGCGGCATCCTGGGCTTTAACTGCGGCTGCTGTCCCGGGTAACCAAACATTACCCCCAGGGCAGGGAAAGTCAGTTTCGGCAGTTGCAAAATCTCAATCATCCGCGCTGGGTCGTTCAAGATTGACCCTAAGAAACAGGTGCCTAACCCCAGGGATTCGGCGGCATTCACCAAGTTTTGTGCCATCAGTACCGCATCGGTAAAGCCCTGGAAAAAACCGTCCATACCGCGCACACTGGCGGTCTGCTCGCCTTTTTCCTCGACTATCCGGTAGGAGCGGTACAGGTCGGTGAGGAAGATCCACAGCTGGGGAGCCTCGGCAATATAATCTTGATTAGAAACCACAGAAATCTGCCGTTTCTTTTCCGGATCGTTCACCTGAATAATCGAAGCCATTTGCACCCCGCAGGAGGTGGCGGTGCGTCGGGTAGCCTCTTTTAGCTGTGCTAATACCTCTGGCGAGATTGGCTGAGTATCAAAACGACGCACCGAGCGGTGTGCCAACTGGTTCTCAATAGTTTCCGACATGAGTTCTCCTAAATCCTCGCCTACCTTCGCCACCGGGGTACCCGGTTTCCTTGCCGATAAGTTTAACCTACCTGCTGGTTAACTCGCAGAGGTGACCGGGTGGGTAATATAGCCGAGGACGCTAAACGGGGGAAGTAATGATTAGACCGATACGAAACTTTCAAAGAGCCGCGATTGACCATCCCCACACGCAAAGCCTGGCCGGTCCCCTGGGACATTTTTCTGTGGCCGACACCTGGTCGCTATCGCAACATTTAGTGCTTTACCTGCAAGAACGCGGAATAGTTAGCGGAGATAGAGTAGCGATTTGCAGCGCGAACAGTGAATACCACCTGCTGCTTTGGATCGGTTGTGACCAGCTCGGAGCGGTTTTTGTGCCGCTTGCCAAAGCCGCCGCGCCTGCTGATTTACGAGCGATGGTGAGCGACTGCGCTCCGCGCCTGCTCTTTAGCGACCAGGAAGGGGAGCTGCCGATAGATAGCGCCGCCCCTTCTGCCGCAGAAACAGCGTCCTCACAGGGGAGCGCCCTAAGTAAACCGCAGATCATAAACCTTACTCACCTGCATGAACAGCTCCTAGCTGCCCATAGAGAGCAACCGTTTCCTCCTGGGGAACTAGCCGGCAAGATTGCTCCAGTATCCGAGGTCGAGCTGTCGGCGATCATCTACACTTCCGGGACTTCTGGGCGCCCCCTGGGGGTGGAGCACTCCCGGGAAACCATGTATTGGGCATGGGCTAACTATCGTGACGCCTTCGATTACCGAAACTCGGATACCGGGTTGGCGCTGGCGCCCTTGTCCCATATCGGCGGGTTTAACGGCACCACCAACGATATTTTTTGCCACGGCGGAAAAATAGTAGTGATTACCGGATTTCCTCCGCTTACCGCTGCCCAGATTATTCGCGACGAGCAAGTCAGCATCGGGTTCGCGGTTCCCACCATGTTCACCGGGATGCTAGATGCTCTCGAAAAAGAAAACGGCGAGCCACTAAAAGAAAATCCCTTCCCGCACTGGCGCCGTCCCCTGATCGGTGGAGCGCCACTACCGGCAGCTTTAGCGCGGCGGATGGAAAAACTTGAGCTGCGTCCTATCCAGGTGTGGGGGATGACCGAAACCGGAGGGGCTGGTTGCTACCTGGGAATAAACGAATCTTTGCAGCATCCCGAGGCCGCGGGGCGCCCCTTCACCTATTCTCAGGTGGCGGTGCGCGATGCGGACGGAAAAGCGTTGCCTGCAGATGGCCAAGGGCAAGTAACCATCGGCGGCCCGCATGTATGCAAAACTAACTATCCGGGCATAGCCATCAGCGCTATTGACGGGCAGATTGAAACCGGGGATATTGGCTTTATCGGCGAGGACGGATTGCTGCGCCTGAGCGGGCGGGCAAGCGACGTAATCATTAGCGGCGGGGAACATGTTTTCCCCGCGCAGGTGGAGGACGCGCTCTCAACTTTTCCCGGTATCGGACAGGTCGCCGTAATCGGCCTGGAGGACGAGTATTGGGGACAGCGGGTCTGTGCAGTAATCACCGGAACCGCCACCCTCGAAGATCTTAAACCGTTCCTAGAAGGCAAACTAGCCGCTTACAAAATCCCCAAACAAATAATCCCAGTAGAAAACCTACCCCTAAACAGCGCCGGAAAACTATCCCGCCAAATCCTCCGAGAATCATTTGGCAACGAGGGTCGCGGGAAGTAAGTTTCCGCAGGGAGCAGGAAGTAAGTTTTTCCCCCCGAGACCGCAGAGCCCCACGTACATGGAAAAGTGATTCTCACGCGTCAGCGCCCACCCCTAAAGGAACGGCTAGTCAAAAGAGGAATCACATATTTTACTATTATCTTTCTGGCCGGGAAGCTCCCCGCTAAACAAGCAGCAGCGTAAGCGTGGGGAAAGTTATCGCTGGAACCAGGGGAATTATCCACCCAGCACAAGATAAGTCTTCCGAGAGCTTGCGAGCTGTGATGACGAACAGGGGTTGGAAGAATAGATTTTATCGGGGCACGCGGGTAACTCTCACATAAACGAGCTAATACGGGAACGGGCGAGAAATTTTTGTAGGGAGCAGGGAGTAAGTTTTATCCGAGTGGGCGCGGTGGGCATAAGAATTCGGAAAATGCCTACGGTCTTTTTCCGAATTCTTGGGCGGGAGGAAAAACTTACTCCCTGCGGTACCTAGAGATTAAACCCGACTTGGGCAGGAGGAAAAACCTATTCTCCCAGCCTTATTGCGTAGTACGGGATTTTAGCAGCGCGGAGGCTTCTTGGCGCGCGGTACCTTCCTCGCCGAGTTGCGCCAGATTAGCGGGGAGCTCACGGCCTTTCGCCTGCATGGCGCGCGCCCACAACCTACCTGCCCGGTAGGAGGAACGCACTAAGGGCCCGGCCATTACTGCCGAAAAGCCCAGGGTATAGGCGTAGTCGGAGAGTTCTACGAATTCGTCGGGCTTTACCCAGCGGTCAATCGGGTGATGCAGGGCAGAGGGACGCAGGTATTGGGTGATAGTCATAATATCGACTTTGGCGTCCTTCAAGGCGCGCAGGGTGGCCTCGATTTCTTCGCGAGTTTCTCCCATTCCTAATATCAGGTTCGACTTGGTAATTAAACCGGCATTGGAGGCGGCCTCTAATACTTGCAGGGAACGCTCGTAGCGGAAGGCGGGGCGAATCTGCCGGAAAATCCGCGGTACGGTTTCTAGGTTGTGACCGAATACTTCCGGGCGCGCCGAGAATACTTCTTCTAGGGCGCTCTGGTGTCCGCGAAAGTCATCTACCAGCAGTTCTATCCCGGTATTGGGGGATTTAGCGTGTATTTGGCGGGCGGTTTCCGCATATAGCCAGGAGGCGCCATCGGGCAGGTCATCGCGGGAAACCCCGGTGACTGTAGCGTATCGCAGCCCCAATTCGGCAACCGAGTCCGCGACTCGGCTCGGTTCCTCCCGGTCGTATTCGCTGGGGCGTCCAGTAGCGATATCGCAAAAGTCGCAGCGTCGGGTACAGACCGCTCCGCCGATTAGGAAGGTGGCTTCTCGGTCTTGCCAGCATTCATAGATATTGGGGCAATTGGCTTCGGCGCACACGGTGTTCAGTCCGGAGCGGCGCACCAGGTGCCGCATATCCATATAGTTTTTTCCGGAAACTACCTTGGTTTTTATCCACTCTGGTTTATTTTCAATCGGGCTTAGTGAGTTCCGTGCCTCTACCCGCAGTAATTTGCGCTCGCCTACCTCAGGAAGTGTAGACATTTTCGCCCTCCTGCCCTTGTTTCTCACCTCTAAAGTAAGGGGTATCTAAGTTGCGGCGCAACCCGGCGATTACGGGGGCGCGCATAGAGTCTACGGTTTCGTGGCAACCTTGTTCGTTCATAGAAGTTACCCAGGCATCGGCGAGGCCGCAGGGAATTATCCGGGCGAAATCGCTAAACGTGGGGTTCACGTTGAGGGCGAAACCGTGCATGGATGCACCCCGCGCAGTGTGAATCCCGATGGCGGCAATCTTTTTATCAATTTCCCCGGGTTTTAGTACCCAAGCTCCTGCTCGTCCCGCAATCCGCTGCGCATGAATCCCATAGGGCTCTAGGGTGTCGATTACTACTTGTTCTACGGCGCGAATAAAACGAATAACATCTAGGGGCTGGGGCAGTTTTACTATCGGGTAGCAAACTAGCTGCCCTGGACCGTGCCAAGTAACCGAACCGCCCCGGTTTACTTCGATTACCGGTACATCTTTATTGGGTACATCTTCCGGTTTGGTGTTGCGTCCCACGGTGAAAGTGGGGGAGTACTGGACTAAGAGAGCGGTATTTTCTTGCTTTCCCGCTGCGACTTCGGCATGGATCTGTTTATGCAGTTTATCCAAGGTGCGATAGTCCTGCAGCTGCCCGGTTAAATCCATTATTTGCACGCTTTCCAGCCTACCTGGATTACCCGCTAATAAACGGATACGAGCGGTAACTATAAGCCAGCAACGAAATCGGCCAGGATTTTTTCCACCTGGCGAGTTTCCACCAAGAAACCGTCGTGACCAGACGACGAGGTTACTTGCCGGTATCTCGCTCCGGGGATTTGGCGCGCTAGTTCCGCGCATTCTGCCACCGGGAATAGGCGGTCAGAATCTACCCCAATCACTAGGGTAAGGGCGCTGATGGAGCCAGCGGCGCGGCGGGTACCGCCACGCCCGCGACCAATATCGTGAGTGATCATCGCGCGAGTTAGCGCCCGATAAGATCCGGGATCAAAACGCCGCGTCAGTTTTTTACCGTGATAATCCAGGTACGATTCCACGGCGTAGCGTCCTCCTGCCAGGGGATTTTCGCCTTTTTGGGGGCTATGCCCAAAACGGGTGTTTAACTCGCCGGAAGTGCGATAGGTGGCGTGCGCGATTTGTCGAGCCAGGGCCATACCCGGGTTTCCCGCTTCTTTATCGGCTGATAAATAATAGTCTCCACCGGCAAAGCTGGGGTCTAATTCTTGGGCACGCACCTGCATATGTGCCCAACCGGTCTGGTCAGCGCTGGTCGCTGCTGCGGTAGCGACCAGCGCTAAAGCGCGTACCCGCTGCGGATAGAGGCACGCCCACTCCAGGGCGCGAAAGCCCCCTGCTGAAGGCCCCACTACTAAAGCCCAAGACAGTATTCCTAGCTGCCTGCGCAATTTATTTTCCGCGCGCACCTGGTCACGGGTAGTGATTTCCGGAAACCGTGAACCCCAAGGCAGGCCATCGGGTGCCGGCCAGGCCGGGCCGGTAGAGCCTTGGCATCCGCCTAGACAATTGGGTGCCACCACAAAGTAACGATCCGTATCAATCGGTTTGCCTGGCCCTACTACCCGCTCCCACCAGCCCGCAGTGGGGTGCGCCGGGCTTTGCAATCCGATCACATGAGAATCACCGGTCAGGGCGTGCTCAATCAAAATTGCATTAGAGGCATCGGCGTTGAGTGTTCCCCAAGTTTCATAAGTCAGGTAACCTCCTGGCAGGCTGGCTCCGTTTTCCAAGGGCAGTTCCCCCAGGGAAACGAATTGGCGGTTACCGGGATCGTCCCCAGGCAGCCAAGCGGGACTATTTGCCCAGTTAGTGCCCGGATATTGCTGGCGGGGATTAAAGATTTCGGTTGTTGTCCCGCCGGCGGTTTTTTCTTTTAACGCTGTAGACATTGAGGTTCCTCCCAGCTAATACCGGATTGTTGTCTTTTATTCCTTAAGCGCAAGCGCCACTTATTTCTTAATCGCCGCGAATCCGGCTTCCAGATCAGCGATAATGTCTGCTACGTCCTCTAGACCGACCGAGACTCGGATAGTGGATTGGCTGATACCCGCCGCCGCCAACTCTTGTTCATTAGCCTGCGAATGGGTGGTAGAGGCCGGGTGAATAACCAGGGAACGCAAATCTCCCAGGTTTGCCACGTTCGATAGCAGGGTTAAAGCATCTACGAAGGCTTCTCCGTCAGCGCGGTCACCTTTAAGGTCAAAAGCCAAAACCGCGCCCGCACCGCTGGGAGCATATTTTTGCTGCAATTCATGGGTGGGGGAAGAGGCAAGCCCCGAATAGCTAACTGCTGCTACCTGCGGGTGCCCCTCTAAGAACTCTGCTACTTTTTGAGCGTTCTCCACATGGCGCTGGACCCGTAGTGACAGGGTTTCAATCCCGATATTTACCAGGAAAGAGTTAAAGGGACTGGCTGCGAACCCGAAATCACGTAACCCCTGCACCCGGGCTTTAGTTATAAACGCGGCCTCGCCGAGGTCTTTATAAACCAGGCCATGATAGGACGGATCAGGCTGGTTGAACTGGGGGAAACGCCCTGGATCAGCTCCCCAATCGAAAGAGCCGCCATCAACAATCACCCCTTGGATAGAGTTGCCATGTCCGCACAGATATTTCGAGGCCGAATGCACCACAATATCGGCTCCCCACTCTAAGGGGCGGGTCAAATAGGGGGTGGCTACCGTGTTATCTACAATGAACGGTACTCCTACCCGTTTTGCAACCTCGGCTACGCCCTCAATATCTAGGAAATCATTTTTGGGGTTAGGAATAGTTTCCCCAAAGAAGGCGATAGTGCGCTCATCAGCGGCCGCTTCCCACTGGGAAGCATCCGTTGGGTCAGCCACGAAAGTGGTGGTGATGCCATAACGGGGCAGGTTATTGGCCAGGAACGCGATGGTGCCGCCATATAGGGAAGGCGAAGCCACGATATTGTCTCCGGCCTCGGCAATCGTCAAAATAGTCAGCGCAATCGCAGCGGCTCCCGAAGAAGTCGAAAGCGCCCCCACTCCGCCCTCTAGGGAGTTAACCCGCTCCTCGAAAACCTCGTTAGTGGGGTTATTTAGGCGAGTGTAGATAGGGCCGGGTTCTTTTAAGGCGAAACGATCCGCGCCCTGTTTCGCGTCCTTAAAAACGTAACCATTGGTTTGATAAAGGGGAGGCACCGGGGATCCGGTTTCTTTATCGGGACGGTATCCGGCGTGAATCTGGCGAGTGTTGAAACCCCAGTTTTGCTTAGTCATTTTTATTTATCCTTTTCAGTAGATTTGGGTTTTTCTAAAACGTTTGCCAATAGTCCACTTTGGATAAACAAAAAGCCCGGCAAGGCAGTCCAAAGGGACTTTCTTTGCACGGGCAAACGCGTCGCCGCCAAGGGGCGGACTGAGTGGAGCTGACCGTGCGGGTCAGCTGAACATTCGACGTGTCATGCCCCTAAGATAACCTGGTGTTGCCGGCCCATCGCAAGCTAATCTTAGAAGTTGAGAACTAAGTCACTATTTCGATAAGGGGAAAATTTACAATTCTGCGTCCTGTAACGGCTGAAAAAGCTGTCCCTAAAGGTTAGTCTGGAGGAAAGAGCAACCGCAAAGGAGAAATTATGAGCAATGACAGCTTGCCCAGCGTAGATACCCATGCTGACCCGGTAGTTACCTGGAATGTTCAAGAGGGCGCGATGGTGGCTGCCAAGCTCGACCCCAGGGCGGTGTGTCAGTTCTTTAGGGAACAAAATATCGTTGCCGAGGCGGATTGGTTTCCCGATACCCCGCATTTGCTGGGAGTAAATGTGCTGCGTAACCAGGCGGACGGTCTGGCATCTTTAGATGAGGCAGATGAACCGCTGCGGGTGGGGGCAGCGCTCCCGGAAGTGGTAGAGCTGCTGGCTGAAAAGTTTGCTGCCGATGTTTCCATCGGGGAATATCACGCCAATAAACTACCTTCCGATTTACCGCTTCCCTCCCGTTCAGGTGATAGGGAGCAACCGGTGCGGGTAGTGGAAATTTCGCGGATGCCGGTTTCTTCAGTTCCGTTTTGCGCGGCTGCGGAAGGGAAAACCCTGGGGTGTGTCACCCTTCCGGAAGGTCGAATTGCTCTGTGCTATGAAACCATCCGCGCAGATATCGTTGAAGGTTCTTTGATCTCCCGTATCCCCGCCGTGGGACTCTATGTTTCTGCCCATGACCAGCGGATAGTGGCAGTTACCTCCGACGAAGTTGCCGACCCGGAAAAACTGGCGATTCACTCCTGGCTGCTGCAAACCCAGGTAGTACCGGGGGCAGTAGAAAATCCGGATCCGGCCTTGGAAGAACAGGTGCGTGAATACCTGGGACACTCTTCCTCACCCAAGAACATTGCGGAAACTGCCGGCTGCGACGCCAAACAATTGGCAGAAACCTTTAAAATAGCCGGCCAAGACGGCATGGTGCGAGCCATTGAGGTCTTGGGGCTACCAGCTGAGGCTGCCGCTTTCCTCTACGGGCGACTGGAGCTAGAGGACGTTCCCGGGATTGAAATCTTCCATGAGCCCGGATGGGCGCGGGCCATGGGGCACAGCGTAGATATGCGGATATTGCATTCTGACGAGGACGCGAAAACTCCTTTCGGTATCCTTAGGAAGTTGGAAATAGAGCACCCCACTTTGATGAAAGTGGCAAACGCGGCTCAAATGGCAGTAGGGGTGGGGTTAATCGGTGCTGGCCTCATTGGTCTAGCAGGTAAGAAACGTTTCTCAAAGCTTTCTCTGCTGGGCGGCGTGATGCTTGGTGTTGATGGCGGATTACGTTCTTCAGTGGTTCACCATATGAAGAACCGGATAGTGGGCGATCTCTAACTTGCTGCGCGCTAGTTAGCTAGCTGCCTAGTTTTTTCGAGTCTAAAGCCTAAACATACCTAGCGCGCTAGGGCGAGATGCTAGCGGGGATCCCGGCGCCCATCTTTTAGAGAGCGCAGGAAAGCGATCCGTTTTTCATGCCGCGCGATCATCTGATCAATCAGGGCGCTTACCTTTCCTCGCCACGGTTTTCCGCTTTGGGTCACCAGGCGAGACCGCCACCGTGGTGCTTGCCCTTGTGCTAAATGATCAGGTACGGAAGTATCGGCGGGAGCATCAAGATCCACGGCTCCGCTGAGCCGATGGTGTGCCCAATCCAAAGTTAGCGGCTCCGACAAGGATACGTAGTTGGGGCGTTCAGTAGCATGCACGTCCTCAGCTTCGCTAACTTTGAGAGCCTTAGGCGGATTGGCAATAAAAGCGCAAGCAATCAGCATCACTCGGGAAAGTAAGTTAATCCACAGCAGCAGGGTGGCAATGGCAGCAAACGAAGCCAGCAGCGGGTTATTAACTGAGCCCACTGCGGAGGTTCCCAGCGACCTTATCAAAGAAGCTACTATTCCAAACCCTGCTAGCCCCCACCAAAGATCAGTTTTTGGTGCTCTAACTAGTGCCACGAAACGAATCAAGATCCAAAGGATCAACCCGTCGATAGCGGCACTAATCAGAAAAGAACCGATCCTTATCATCACCGAGGCGAGTGTGGATTCTAGCCCGATTGCCGAAAAAACTCGCGTCCCGATAACCGTATGCGCCAAGGTTAAAATCCCGGTCGCTCCCACTCCCAAGGAAATAGCCACAAAACCTAGTAAGTCGCGTAACTTTTCGCTGGCCGCGCCAGAAGGCACCTGATCAATTCCAAACATGGCGCGAATGGAAGACTTCATGGCGCGCATCACTGAAGTCGCGGAAAAAACTAATACCACGACCGCCACGATTCCGGTTATGGAAAAAGAGGTGGAAATTACCAGATCGGAGGGATCAACAATCCCAGAGGATCCTTTCCATTCCAGTACTCCCGGAAGGGAAGATGCCAGGGAGGAAAATACTGCATCTTGTAGCTGGGGACTGCGCCCCAGTACTCCCAGAAGCACGGTGATTCCAATAGTTAGGGCAGCAGCGAGAGAAAAGATCGCAGAATAAGCGATACCTCCAGCCAGTAGCGCGCCGCGACCATTACCGTATCGCGTAAGAGAACGCATAATCCGCAGGCGTTGCAACCAGGAAACAAATAGTTTGGCTTTATCTATAAATCCCGATTCGGCTTTCACCTTGCTAAAACTAGGTGAAAATTGCTCTGGGTGGCGCTCGCGAACGGAAATCTCGGGGGAGTTACTGGTACTTTTCATACTCTCAATCTAACGGTTTTGCTGGGGTTCGTCGCATTCATTCAAACGAACAAAAGCGCGCGAAGAAAAAGACAAATAGCAACAAAATGGGATAATCTAAAGGAAAGTTACCTCTATCAGCGGAGAGAGCCATGCTAGCGCATCAGCGGCACGACGAAATCTTACGGCAAGTAAATAGTAACGGATCAGTACGGGTTACCGACCTGGTAACTGAGCTCGGCGTATCTGAAATGACGGTGCGCAGAGATATCAGTCTGCTCGCAAATCAAGGGAAATTAGAGCGCGTTCATGGAGGGGCGGTTCGTCTGGAAGGTGAAAGCTTGCCCACTCCAGGCGGCACTATTGCTGCTAACGACGAAGAAAAGATACTGGCTCAAGCGGCGGCTGAAACTATTCGTCCGGGCTCTAAACTATTTATTGGTGCAGGTGGGAGCGGTCGCTACCTCGCTAAAATTATTAGCGAAAGTGAAATCTTCTCGTCTTTGACAGTGGCAACCAACTATCTGCCTGCGATGCAGATTCTTGATGAGGCCCAACAGATGCAGCGAGACAACGGTAAAGCTCACTCTGAGATTGTTTTCATCGGGGGACAGCCGATAGATCATGAAACCTTAGGTTCTCCTAGCGTGATTACCGCCTACAATTTTCATTTTCATTCCGTATTTATTGAAGCCGAAGGTATTGATGCTAAAACCGGGCTTAGCTGCAATAATCTAGACAAAGCAATGCTGGAAAAAGTGCTGATCGAAAACAGCGAGTTCGCCACCATTATGGTGCCAACCCCGGCATGGCGAAGGTCAGCGCTAGGAGTAGTTTGTCCCCTAAATCAGCTTTCACGAGTCATCTCGATTAGTGCCCCACCCAGCGGAATAGCTGAGACCCTCACCGAGGCGCAAGTAATGGTGGATATTTGCCAACCCTAGTCGAGCCTAACCTTGACCCGGACTATGCGCGATACTTTTAAATTATGAGCCTACATGTAATTATTCCTGCCGGAGGTCCTGGAAGCCGTCTCTGGCCGGTTTCGCGAGTTGGTAAACCAAAATTTTTACTCGATTTACTGGGGGAGGGTTGTAGCCTCTTGCAGGCAACCGTTGACCGACTTTCGCCTCTGGCAGCGTCGCTAACGGTAGTAACCGGCACCGACCATGCCGAGGCCGTTGCCTCCCAAAATCTGAATGCCCGGCTCCCAGCGAGTGCGAAAGAGCAATACCAGATCCTGGAAGAGCCCAGTCGAAAAAACTCTCTCGGCGCGATCGCTTGGGCGGCGGCTAGGATACAAGAGAAATATGGGGCGGTCATTGCCGGGTCATTTGCTGCTGACCACGCGATAAAGAGTGTTGCCGTATTCCGTGGTGCCGTATCGGCGGCGGTTGAGGCGGCTAGGGAGGGAAAAATTGTAACTATAGGAATAGCTCCTAGCTGTCCTTCCACTGCTTATGGTTATATCTGCGCCTCCGATAGGGAATTAAGCCCGAAAAACAGCCAGCCAAGAGTCTTTGACGTAAAAAGTTTTAAAGAAAAACCTTCACGCTCCCAAGCCGAGAGTTATCTAGCGACGGGAGGCTATTTTTGGAACGCCGGAATGTTTGTGTTTAACACCGAGGTGTTCTTGTCTCACCTAAATAATTTGCTTCCCCGCTATTATGAAACGATCCAAGAAATGGTGCACGTGACCCCGGGGACAGCAGGTTTTACTGAGCTTTGGGAATCGCTGCCTTCTTACCCCATAGACACTGCCATTGCGGAACCAATAGCCGATGAGGGCGGGGTAGCAGTGGTAGCTACCGACAACTTCGGTTGGTCCGATGTTGGTGATTTCGCTTCTTTGCGCCAGACTATCGCTGGTGATGCCCCCCAAAATTCCGTTGTGCGCGGTAGCGGTGAAACTCAGCTGCTGGCCAGCCCCGGAGCTTTTATTGATCACGGCGGTACAGAAAAGCTGGTGGTGTTGGGAATACCTAACGCGGTAGTGATTCGCCGCGCAGATGTAACCCTGGTGACTACTACCCAATATGCGCAAGAGCTAGGGGACGTGGTGGCAGAACAAGGGGATCTGCAGTGAAACTGTGGCGCCAGCTAGGGGCAGCGTTGGCACTATCTTTGAGCCTATCTGCTTGTGCCGGAACCAATGTGGCACCAGCTGGTTATATTAATGCGGCAGATTTTCGTACCTGCCTGCTTACTTTAGGTAAAGGGGAAGCAGGTTCCATTAATGCTAAGGCCATCACTGCGCTAGAGGATGGTAAAAAACGTTTAGGGGTAGCTTCACGCCGCACTAGTCTCGATTCGCCAAAGAAGATTGAAAAAGCGATTGCTCACGATATTTCTGCCAACTGCTCTTTGATTATCGGGGTAGGAGAGGCCTTTGTTCAGCCTTTAATGGAACAGGCAAAATATCATCGGGCGCGCCATTTTGCGCTGCTGCTTCCTCCCGGAGCTACCGCCCAGGCGACTCGCGAAAACTTGGCCATCATTACTTACGATTTGAGCCAACCTGCCTATGTAGCAGGTTTTATTGCGGCGGGTACTTCCGCAAGTGGAAAAGTGGCAGTAGTTGCCGGAGAGAAAAACCAGATTAATAGCACCCTGATTTCTTCATTTTCTCAAGGGGTTGCTCGCTATAACTCAGACCAGGAACAGGAAAATGGGCAATCCCTAAAAGTTAAAGTTATTCCCGGGGGAAACCGCTTCTATCTCGGAGGAAACGCGAATAAAGCGAGAGTAAAATCCCAGACGGAGGCGATAATAAAACAGGGGGCGGATGTAATATTTTTCGCGGAGGGTGCGCAAAATTCGGCTGGTTTAGAAGCCATTATTAAAGCGAATGCAGATAAAGAAAAAGCTGAGCAGGCGGCGGAAGAAGCTAGCAGGCAAACCGCGAAACCTACCGAGGGTGAAAGCCCTACCTCTACCCCCTCGGAAAGTTATCCTACGCCTACTGTCAGCGCGTCTACTGTCACTCCGCAGATAATCGATTCGGTAGAAAGTATCACTGCAATTTGGTATCTAACTGACGGACACGAAACCCAGGGTAATCTCCCTGAGGGGCGGCCGCCGGTCTTGACTTCAATTGTTCCTGATCTGTCTGAGGCAATGATTTCTCTGATTGAAGAGGCGCGGAAAGACAGATTTGCTGCGAACTCTACGCAGATCGTCGGAACCTACCGGAACGGATGGGTAGGACTGACTCCGTTTTATGAGTATGGCTCTACGGTTCCTAATGAGGTAAAGAAAAACTCGCAGATTATTGAGGAAGAATTCCGCCAAGGAACCCTGAAACTCTAAGGGTTATGGAGGCAGCGGTAAGTAGCCTAAATAACCTAAGTAACCTGGGTAGGGTACCAGCCACGAACCGGTGGTTTACTGGGTGGGAGGGCGAACTAGACTTCGTCAGGGTAGAGCTGGTGAATAGCTACCGCTAGATCGATAACTTCCTGTTTACTCATCTCGATCACGAGGCGTCCGCCCCCTAAAGCAGGCAGACGTAACACGACTTCCCGTCCGGCTTCGGTGCGAACTCCGTCCTCGGCTACTTCTAACGGACCATCTCCGGTTCGTGGTTTCATTGCGGCCATGCTAACCCCCAGAGAGCTAAATCAAAACGGCTGAAACAGCAATTACCTAGCTAATTATAGCAGATTAAGACCTTTACCCACCTTGCGGCTCGATTAACGCTTGGTGATCCCGGTTAGGGCAGGACAGGGAAGCTGGCAGTAAAAGTGGGCGCTAGGGAGCAGAATTACCGATCTTGGGGAGCTTTACCGATAATCTCTAGAGCTTCGGCGGGGGTATCAACCAGTTGTATGGAAGCGAATTCCTTCTCCGTAATCATTCCCAACCCGATTGCCTGCTCTTTTATCCAAGCAAGTAAACCACTCCAATAGCTGCGTCCTACTAGCACGATGGGGAAGGACTGGATCTTGCCGGTTTCTGCCAAGGTGACGGCTTCAAATAGCTCATCTAAAGTGCCGAATCCTCCCGGTAAAACCATAAAACCTTGCGCATATTTCACAAACATGGTTTTGCGAGCGAAAAAGTACCGGAAATAGATCCCCAGCGAAACCCAATCATTGAATACTTGCTCGTGCGGCAGCTCGATTCCTAGCCCCACCGCAATGCCTCCCGCCTCGGTGCAGCCTTTGCAAGTGGCCTCCATTTGTCCCGGTCCGCCCCCAGTAATCACTGCCCAGCCCGACTGAGCTAGGAGTCGGCCAGTTTCTTCCCCCAAAGCATATTCGGGGGCGTCCTGGGAAGTACGCGCGGACCCAAAGACCGAAATAGCCGGTCCCAGTTCTGCTAAGGCTCCGAAGCCCTCGATAAACTCGCTCTGAATTCTAAGAACTCGCCAAGTGTCGTTGTGAAGCCAGTCAGTATCCTTTTGGGGACTAAGCAGCCGCTGCTCCGAAGTCTCGGTAGGCATTAGGGCGTTACGCATTTGAATGGGACCGCGGCGGTACACGCCATCATTTTTAAAACTTCTCACTCGCGAAGCATACCAGTAAGCAGTTGAACCCTTAGTTAACAGCGCCGAAACATTGGATAGCTCGCCACTGCAAAATAAGGAAAACTGCTAGTAGCGACCGTTGAGCGCTTAACTAAAATGTTCCCTCAAAGGGGTGAAATATCGCCCGCCTACTCAGGCGGACAATAAACCCCCACAGCTAGTCCATCACCACAGGTGAGCACATTGGCAATGAAACGTTCATCGTTCAGCAACGCCGTAACCGCTTGCCGCATTTGGGTAGTTTCCATTTCGCGGCGCGCCGGGTCTCCCACCTGATCCATCCAGAGGGCGTGCACGATTGCCACCATACCGCCGGGACGCAGAATCCGAGTTGCTTGTTCAATATAGCTGGAGATTTCCCTTACGTCTGCATCAATTACCACCAGGTCGTAGGCGGCACCTGCCATGCGGGGGAGTACTTCCAGCGCATGACCATTGATGAGACGGGTACGATTTGATTTCTGGGTGGCGAGGCGGAAAGCGGTACGGGCTGCTTGCTGGAACTCGGATTCGGAATCAATGGTGGTAAGTACCCCGTTCTCAGACATTCCAGCCAGCAGATATAAACCCGAAACTCCCGCTCCGGTACCAATTTCGAAAACAGCTTTTGCGCCACAGGCAGCCGATAACATCCGCAAAGCAGCTCCGGTGGCAGGAGAAACTGGGGCAGCCCCCATTTCTACCGCGGCGGTTCGAGCCGCCGCGGTGATTTCGTCTTCAACCACCTGAGACTCAGTCCAGTCCCAACTTAAAGCTTTGTTGTTATTCATTACGACTTCCTCGCTAGCGGATTTACGCTTGCAACCAGTTTACGTAACCAGCTCCGTAACTTACAGGGGTTTAACGCCCAGGTTTCGTCCGGCAAGTGAGCGGGTACGCTTAGCCAGTGCCTTGGCGACCTGGTTAATAGCTTGGGAGGCTGGGGAATCAGGATGCATAGCCACTACCGGAGTTCCCTGGTCAGATCCTTCCCGCAAAGCGATATCTAGGGGGACGTTCGCCAAAACCGGCACTTCGTATCCTAGTTGAGCGCTGAGGCGTCCGGCCACCATGTCTCCGCCACCGGTACCGAATAAATGCAGTTTACTGCCATCTTCTTGCGGAAGATATGACATGTTTTCGATTACCCCGATGACTCGCTGTTCGGTTTGTGCTCCGATGACTCCGGCGCGCTCGGCAACTTCTGCCGCCGCCACCTGCGGGGTAGTTACCACCAGGATTTCTGAACCTGGCAGCAACTGGGAAATCGAAATAGCGACATCTCCGGTTCCCGGAGGTAGATCCAGCAGTAGTACATCCAGGTCGCCCCAGTAAACATCCGCTAAGAACTGTTGGAGGGCACGGTGCAGCATAGGGCCGCGCCAAACTACCGGCTGCCCGTCCGGAACGAACATGCCGATAGAAATCACTTTTACTCCGCCGGCAACCGGGGGAACAATCATGCCATCAATCACGGTTGGTTCTTCCGCGACCCCTAGCATTCTAGGAATCGAAAAACCATAAATATCAGCATCTAGCACCCCAACTTTGAGACCTTGGGAGGCCAGAGCTAAAGCCAAGTTGGCGGTCATCGAAGATTTACCGACTCCGCCTTTACCAGAAGTAATCGCGTAGACTCGGGTCAGATTATCGGGTTGGGTAAAGGGAATCACATTTTGCGGCCCCGAAAGTTTTTCTTTCAGCGCCGCTCGCTGATCCTCATCCATGACTCCCATTTCTACGGTCACTGTACTTACGCCGGGAACTTTAGAGACTTCCTCTTGGACATCTTTTTCGATTACCGATTGCAGGGGACAACCTGCGATAGTCAAATCAACACCGACTTTGACCGCGCCGTCCTCGCCAATAGAAATCTCGCGCACCATATCTAGGTCGGTAATTGCCCGTCCTAGTTCGGGATCGATTACCCGACTTAGTGCCTGCCTAATCGCGTCTTCGTTTAACTGACTCATGCCCTCCATCCTATATGGCGCAAGCCAATACCTCACTTTTAGCTAAGCTAATGGCGATACCGCTTAAGGCTCGCCTCGAAGGAGCCGGCGGGTAAGGCTGAACAGATAAGGGGAGGTTCCTGGTGTCCGGCTTGACCGGTTAGACTATAATTATTCTTCGGTTTCGCGCCGTTGTTTCTGTTCGTCCTCGTCCTTAAGTTCATCTAAGAGGTCGCGCAGTTCCCCGCGCACGAAATCTCGGGTTGCCACTTCCGACATAGATAGGCGCAATGAAGCAATCTCCCGAGTGAGATATTCGATTTCGGCATGGTTCTTTTCCGCGCGGCGTCGGTCTTGTTCCGCAGAAACTCGATCGCGGTCATCTTGTCGGTTTTGAGCCAATAAAATCAGGGGAGAAGCATAAGAAGCCTGCAGGGAAAGCATGAGAGTCAGGGCAGTAAATCCCAGGGCGGCACTGTCGAAACGCCAGGCCTCCGGAGCCCAGGAGTTCCAAGCTAGCCACAGAACGACGAATACCGTCAAGTAAACCAAAAATTGGGGAGTTCCCTGGAAGCGCGCGAAAGACTCCGAAACCTGCCCGACGCCCTCGGACTGTAAATTGATACGCGGGAGCCGAAAACGACGTTTCCTTTCGCGGGGAGTGTCAAGCCTGTCCGCCATCTTCGACCCTTTCTCTTTCCATCGCTAAATCGGTTTCGTCTTCGTCCGCATCGCGCCAATCCTGAGGTAAGAGGTGATCGAGGACGTCATCAACACTAACTGCCCCTAAAAGATGTCGATTCTTATCAACTACCGGAACTGCGGTCAGGTTATAGGTAGCCAGCAGTCTGGTCACCGTGCCGATACCGGCGGAGGGATCCACTCCCTTAAGATCGTCATCTAGGATCTGTCCCACCAAGGTTTGTGGCGGCTCGCGTAGGGCTTTTTGGATATGGACTGCCCCCAGGAAACGGCCGGTGGGAGTCTCGGTGGGGGGACGGCACACGCATACCATTGCTGCCAGCGCCGGGGGTATATCTTTGCGCCGCACGTGGGCTAACAAAGTGGCTACATCTGCATCGGGTGGCAAAATCACGGGAGTGGTGGTCATTAAACCCCCGGCAGTCCGTTCCCCATACGCCATTAGGCGCCGCACATCTGCCGCCTCTTCGGGTTCCATTTCTGCCAGTAATATCTGCGCCTGTTTTTCGGGCAGTTCATTTACCAAGTCGGTGGCATCGTCCGGTTGCATCACATCCAAGATATCGGCGGCGCGCGCCACATCGAGAGAGGTGAGGATAGAGACTCGATCTTCTTGACCTAGCTCTTCTAGTACGTCGGCTAAGCGGTCATCTCCTAACTGTGCTGCCACCTCTAAGCGCCGCTCTTCGGGTAGATCGGCCAGGACATCGGCCACATCGGCAGCTTTGGCGTCCTCTAATTGAGCTAGTAGGGTGGTTGCCTCCTGGGGGAGCACTGATTTACGCAGATGAGAGACTTCGGAAGGGTCAATTAGCATGGTTTCTCCGCGGCTAAGAGCCAGCGCGGAAGTTACTCGCTGCACATAGAGCTTGGTGATATACCAGTCACGACGATCATCCTGTTCCATGCACATATCCTGGATTTTTACGTCTCCAGAACCGTCTCGCATCGCCAAGACCCGATCCATAAGTTCGCCCATAACCATGGTCTCTGCTACCCGCTGTTGGAATTGACGAATATTAACCAGTCCCGTGGTGATAACTTGCCCGGGCTGGATCGCCACTATCCGGGTTACCGGAACGAACACCCTCCGGTGTCCGGCCACCTCAACTACCAAACCCACCACCGTGGGCAGGCCGGTAAAACGCAAAACAATAATTACATCGGTTACCCTGCCGATTTCATCTCCTACCGGGTCAAATACGCGAGTTCCTGCCAATTTGCCAATGAAAACGCGTGAACCGATGGGTTTAATTGAATGCTTGGCGTGCTCCATATCTCTAACTCTACTTGAAGATTGAAGCAGGCAAGGCTTTAGCCAAATTGCAGTAATTTGTCTAGCAGACAATACCCGTTTGTTAGCAGGTCAAGCGGGGTAGCTAGATTCGCCGGCGGCAAAATTTTACGGGCATTACGGGCATTAGTTTTGCAATGCGTTGATCCTCAATAGACACTTAGGCTATGGCTTTTCCTCGAAACCGCATGGTAAACGCAGCTCTCCAAGGGCAGGATTTGGCGATCTTCTCCTCGAAAGAAGACGTGGAAGAAGCCATTAATTACTTAAAATCTAAAGATTTCCCATTGCAGCAACTTCTGGTACAAGAGCGCGGGCTAACTCGCTCCAATCAAGTAGTTGGGATTGTTACCTGGCCGAAGGCTCTCCTCGCTGGTTTTTCTCGCGGCCTGATGATGGGAATTTTCTTTGCGCTACTATTTGTGCTTTGGAAACCTTCCTGGGCGGTTTTTGCGCCCCTAGTGATCGCAGCTTTCGCCCTTCTGACCGCAATTGAGCGTCTAGTTGCCTGGGCGCTGCGCTCTTCGGGTGCGGGCTACCCGATTGCCTATGCCTCCTCCCTTACCGGACAAGAGCACGTACTCATGACCGCCGCCGATTACTATATTGCCCGGCGTCACCTCCTGGACGATTCCCGCTTCCAAGCGGCCGTAGTGGAACAGGATGCCCCTAGTAGCGTCGATGATGGGCCTACCCAGTTCGGATCCCGCCTGGACGAGCGTCCGCGTTTCGGGGTTCGCCTAAGTCCCCAGGCACGCAAGCAACTGCGGGCACAGCAAACACAGGTAAACGAGCAGCGCCCCGCCACTGGCTCAGGTAGCCCTGAGGTAGCAGCTCCGCAAACTTCTACCCCAGATACGAAAGACCTATCCGGGCAGCCGACTCAGGGGCAAACCGGGCAGGCGGAACCCGAAAACAGTGAGCTAAACGACGCTCATTAGCACTGGTAGTTGCCTCAGGGGTATATTTAAGGAAGTTCCGGCGCTGCGACCCTAATCCCGCCGGTTTTTTCATGCGCGAGTTAACGCTCGGAACCAAATAAGGAGGCGCGGATGAAGGTTCGCCAGGATTTGCGAAATGTGGCAATCGTTGCCCACGTAGACCACGGAAAAACTACCTTAGTAGACAAAATGCTCTGGGAATCGGGTGCCTTCGGTGACCATGCCAGCGTAGAAAAAACCGGCGAACGGGTGATGGATTCTGGCGACTTGGAACGGGAAAAAGGGATCACTATCCTCGCGAAAAACACCGCCGTGCATTATGCGGGTAAAGCAGCGCAAAATGTGGGAGTCAGCGAAGGAATCACTATTAACGTGATCGATACCCCCGGGCACGCTGATTTCGGGGGAGAGGTAGAGCGCGCCCTCTCGATGGTTGATGGGGTAGTACTACTGGTAGATGCCGCCGAAGGCCCCTTGCCGCAAACCCGGTTTGTACTGCGCAAGGCGCTTGCCGCCCGTCTGCCGGTGATCGTGGTAATTAATAAGGTTGACCGCCCAGATTCTCGGATAGAAGAAGTAGAAGCCGAAACCGTTGACCTGTTATTGTCCTTAGCGCAAGACCTGGTTGACGAGGGCGAAGAAGTGGATTTAGATTCCTTGCTGGACGTTCCGGTGCTGTATTGTTCGGCAAAAGCAGGCTGCTGTTCCTGGGAAAAACCAGCTCGCGGGCAGCTGCCAGGAAGTGACCTCCACGATCTATTCGATGCCATTATTAACCGGATTCCCGGGCCGGAATACGACCCGGATGCCCCCTTGGCTGCTCATGTGACTAACTTGGATTCTTCGCCCTTCCTAGGACGCCTGGCCTTGCTGCGGATTCATAACGGTACTTTGCGGCAAGGAGAACACGTAGGTTGGGCACGCCACGACGGTTCAATAACCGATGTGAAGCTAACTGAGCTGCTAGCCACTTTTGGTTTGGAACGTAAAAGCGTTGAGGAAGCCCACGCGGGAGATATCGTGGCGGTAGCGGGCATTCCCGAAATCACCATTGGGGAATCCTTGGTGGATCTAGATAATCCGCAGCCTCTACCGCTGATAAAAGTAGATGATCCGGCTATCTCAATGACTATCGGTACCAACACTTCTCCGCTGGCAGGCCGGGTTAAAGGGCATAAGCTCACGGCGCGGCAAGTTAAAGATCGCCTAGATCGCGAACTCATCGGGAACGTGTCCTTGAAAGTACTGCCAACCGAACGTCCAGACGCTTGGGAAGTGCAAGGGCGGGGAGAACTGGCATTAGCGATTTTGATTGAGCAGATGCGCCGGGAAGGCTTCGAGCTCACTGCCGGTAAACCGCAGGTGGTAACCAAAGAGATTGACGGGAAAACCCATGAGCCGATGGAGCAAATGACCATCGATGTACCCGAAGACTACCTAGGTAAAGTCACCGAGTTAATGGCGGCGCGTAAAGGAAAACTCCAGACTATGTCGAATCATGGTACCGGCTGGGTGCGTCTGATTTTCCGGGTACCGGCTCGCGGTCTGATTTCCTTCCGTTCCAAGTTCCTAACCGAGACTCGCGGCTCGGGGATTGCTTCTTCTATTGCTGACGGTTATGCACCTTGGCAAGGCACAATTACCCGCCGTCAGAGCGGTTCTCTGGTATCAGATCGTGCCGGAAAATCAACCCCCTATGCCCTGATTCAGCTGCAAGAACGGGGCAGTTTTATTATTCAACCCGGCAGCGAAGTCTATGAGGGGCAAGTAGTAGCAGAAAATCCACGCGGAGAAGATATGGATGTCAATATCACTCGCGAAAAGAAGCAAACCAATATGCGCTCTTCTACTGCCGAGGCCTTCGAAGGGTTAGTACCTCCTCGGGTACTGACTTTGGAGGAGTCTTTAGAATTTGCGGCCGAGGACGAGTGCGTGGAAGTTACCCCGGAAGAGATCCGGATTCGCAAAGTGGTATTAAGTGCGCAGGATCGTTTCAAAATTGCCTCCCGCAGACGTCGTCAAGAACGCGGAGAATAGGTGATATTTAAGTCATTCGGGGTGGCTAGATTTTCGGCGGGGGAGGAACCCGTTTCCCAGTGACCATTTTTTCTGCCGGCACTGTCACCGGCCCTTTGCGGGTTAAAATAGTGACGCTATCTGGGCTTACGTCCATAACTTCCCCGAGGGCATCATAGAGTCCGTCTGCTTCTCGCCGGCGCAAAACTACCCGTTCGCCTACTTTCCAAGATAGCCAAGGCAGGCGCGGCGGCGGTTTCTGATTGCCCACAAACTTCATAGTGAGATACTAGCAATATCGGAACTTAAGGAGAATATATGACTTACGTAATCGCTGAACCCTGCGTAGATGTTAAGGATAAAGCCTGCGTCGATGAGTGTCCCGTAGATTGTATTTACGAGGGAAAGCGCTCGCTTTATATTCACCCTGAAGAATGCGTAGACTGTGGGGCTTGCGAACCGGTATGCCCGGTGGAAGCCATTTTCTACGAAGATGACTTGCCGGAAGAATGGGCAGACTACTACCGCGCCAACGTAGACTTTTTCGAACTTAAGGGCTTGGGATCTCCGGGAGGAGCCTCCAGCGTGGGCGCCACCGGCTATGACGATCCTATGATCGAGAAGCTACCTGCCCGCGAGGAATAATCCCCGGGGTTGAGGGTGAGTTATCGGTTTTTACCTTTGGACGTGGCGGCTGGCGCCCAGGCGACTGTCATAGGGTGAATGCATGAGCAACAGTGATTTACCGCGTTCGCTAGACCTGCCAGTTTTTCCCTGGGATTTATTAACCCCCTACCGGGAAACTGCCGCCGCTTTCCCGGGGGGAGCCATAGATTTATCTATCGGAACCCCGATTGATGATTGTCCAGCTAGCGCGAAAGCGGCGCTGCAGGCGGGTGCGGATAGTCCGGGTTATCCCGCGGTTGTCGGCAGCATCCAGCTGCGGCGTGCCATTGTTGGCTGGGCACGCGAGCGGGGAATCGATTGCATAAAAGAGGACTCTTGTCTGCCGACGGTCGGGTCTAAAGAACTTATTGCCTCGCTTGGCTGGCAATTGGGGATAGGCAGGGGAGATAAGGTCTTATTTCCCGAAATTGCTTACCCTACTTACGATATTTGTGCCCGACTTGCCGGCGCCCAAGGGGTCGCGGTTTCCAATGATATTTCCACTTGGCCACGCGACGCCTCGTTGGTGTGGATAAATACTCCCGCGAATCCTACCGGCTGGGTGGCGACAAAGGACTGGCTGCGGGAAGTTGTTTCTTGGGCACGAGAAGTAGGCGCCGTGGTAGCTAGCGATGAGTGCTATAGCGAATTGACCTACGAGGGAGAAGGGCCGGCGCCCTCATTGCTGCAAGAAGACGTCTGTGGGGGCAGCACCGAGAATCTGCTACTGGTTTACTCGGTATCAAAAGAATCAAATCTGGCCGGTTACCGGGCGGCTTTTGTGGCGGGGGATCAGGCTTTGATTTCAGCGCTGCTAGCGGTGCGCAAACACTGCGGACAGATAATGCCCTCTCCGGTACAGGCCGCCCTAACGCAGGTATTATCGGAACGCTCACAGGTTAAGGAACAAGTGGAGCGCTACGGGCGCCGGCGAAAAGTGTTGGCGGCGGCGCTCGAACAGGCGGGTCTTAAAGTTGCTGAGGAATGCGAGGCCGGACTGTACCTGTGGGTTTTCGATCCCGCGGACAAAGCCGATGTAACTGCGGCGTTGCGGGCTCCTGGTAGCGGAGCAGATTGGCGTTTGCTAGATCGTATGGCGCATCTGGGGCTGATAGTAGCCCCGGAAAGTTTTTACAACGCTCGGCCAGGATCTCATGTGCGAGTGGCTCTCTGCGTTAGCGATAACGAAATTCAGGAGACTGCCAAACGTTTAGTGAAATTTGCCTAAAAATGGTAAAGTCTTTAAAAAAGGTTGTATTCTTAAGGGTACTAAGTCCTATAGGGTGATAGTGGGAAGGCAATAAGTCTCCCTTTTAGGGAAGGTTATTAAAATGGCAGGAAATCAAAATAACACCCCAGAATCTAATGAGTCCGCTCGGCTACCGGGAGTGTTGGAGGTCGGAAGTAAAACCATCGAGTTCCCACCGGTACAAGCAACCTGTGGTGATCAAGGCATCGATGTTTCCAAGCTGCGTAATCAAACCGGGCTCGTGGCGCTTGACCCCGGCTTTTCCACTACTGCTTCCTGTACCTCGAAAGTTACCTTCATTGACGGTGGTAAAGGGATTTTACGTTACCGGGGCTACCCGATTGACCAGCTGGCACATCACTCCAGTTTCCTGGAAGTTGCCTATTTGCTGATCAGGGGGGAACTACCTACGCCCTCGCAACTAGATGAGTTCGTACGCCGAGTAAAACGTCAACGCCTGCTGCATGAAGATTTTCGGGCATTCTTTACTGCCTTCCCCTCTAATGGGCACCCGATGGCGATTTTGCAAGGCGGCATTGCCGGGATGGCCACCTATTACGAAGAAACCTTCGCGGATGTACATGATCCGGAGCTGCAGGATATTCAAGCTGTGCAGTTGCTAGCGAAAGTGCCGACTATGATCTCGTATATCGCTAAGCGGGCGGCGGGTCTGCCACTGCTGTATCCCGATAATGAGCGTTCCTATGTAGAGGACTTTATTCGTTTGACTTTTGGTTTACCCTATCAGGCGTACGATATTGACCCGGCAATTATCCGAGCTCTGGAAGTACTCTTTATTTTGCATGCCGATCACGAACAAAACTGTTCCACTTCCACCGTGCGGTTGGTCGGTTCTTCTAACGCCAATATGTATGCCTCGGTTGCCGCCGGAGTGGGAGCCCTTTCTGGGCCGCTCCATGGCGGTGCAAACGAGGCCGTGTTGCGGATGTTGATCAATATTCGCGACAACGATCTTTCCATCCCCGAATTCGTAGAGAAAGTAAAGAATAAGGAAAAAGGGGTAAAGCTGATGGGCTTTGGCCACCGCGTCTATAAAAATTATGATCCCCGGGCGGCAATCGTGCGGGAACAGGCGCATAACGTTCTGGATCGGATGGGTAAAAACAATGACCTGTTCGACCTAGCTATGGAACTGGAAGAAGTTGCCCTTTCGGATGATTATTTTATCGAACGTAAACTCTATCCGAACGTTGACTTTTATACCGGTCTGATTTATTCCGCTATGGGCTTCCCCACCAAGATGTTTACCCCGCTATTTGCCCTTGGGCGCCTGCCGGGTTGGATTTCCCAATATATTGAAATGCTGCATGATCCCATGACCCGTATCGGGCGTCCGCGCCAGGTATACCAAGGCGAGCCGCAGCGTGACTATGTGCCGCTGCGGATGCGGGAAGCGAAAAAGTAACCCCTATTTGGCCAAAAAGCGGGTGAGGTCGTGGGAGCGCCTCACCCGTTTTATAGTTCGCCTATATGCTAGATTATGGTTCAGATTTAGGGTAGGAGGATTAATGGCCGAGAACACTGCATCGCTATCTGCAAACGAACTGGCATTTAACTCCGATCCACTTTCTCCGTCCCCAGCTATGCGTGCCGGGCGGATTCCTCGCCTGTCCAGCCTGGAGATTCTGCTATTTTCACTGTTAGGACTGGTAGCTTCTTGGCAGTTATGGCGAACCGAAATAATTCACCGCTCCCAGCCAGAACGGGGACTAGGCTGTTCGATAAATAATGTGGTGGATTGTCGGGGAGCCATGGATTCTGCGGCCGGGCATCTTCTTTTCGGGATCCCCAATTCCATTTTCGGGATGGTACTTTTTGCGATGCTCAGCGCAGCGGGAATCTACCTGCTGTGTGGAGGACGATTGCCTAAATGGGGACTGATGGTTTTTGTTATAGGAACCAGTGCCGGATTGGGAGCAGTGCTGTTCTTCCTTGCAACCTCGGTATTTCAGCTGCGTTCCCTGTGCCCATACTGCTTCTTAACCTGGCTGGCAACTATTTTTCTCGCTTGGCTATCCTATGCGCTTTGGGTGAGAACAGCGGCTAGTCCCACTCGCCCGTTAAAGGGCGCGCGCCGCATATTAGTAGGGTATTGGTGGTTAGGTGCGCTGCTGAGCGTAGCGGTAATTGTTGCGGTGCTATTCGCAGTATTCGGTCTGCAGATTTTCCGTCTGTGACCTAAGGTTTAAAACGATGGACAGGAAATCAAGATCCGAGCAGACCGGGGACGAGGCGGCAGCCTCGCGGGTAGTGCAAGACTATTTAAAGCGTCTTTTAGGAGCAACCGAATGGGGAGGAAACTCCCTATCAGTATCGGGATTGGCTCAAAAAATGGGGGTAGCGCCCTCGACTGCCTCTGAAAATGTGCGCCGTTTAGACAAGTTGGGGCTGATCACTCACGTTCCCTATCGGGGGATTACCCTTACTGAAAAAGGAGAAAAGTTAGCTTTAAAAATGGTGCGAAAACATCGCATCCTCGAGACCTATCTGCACCAGAAACTGGGGTACCCTTGGGACCTGGTTCACGCGGAAGCAGAAGAACTAGAACACGCTGCCTCCGATAAATTAATTGCGGCGATGGAACGGGCACTGGGCAGTCCTCAGGTGGATCCCCATGGCGATCCCATTCCCACCAGTGATGGGCTCTTACCTAAAGTCTCGATGATGCCGCTAGGGCAAGCTCCCTTAAACACCCCGGTTACAGTTACCCGCATTAAAGATAGTCAGGCTGAATTGCTGCGCTTCTTAGAATCGGTAGGGGTAGTTCCCGGTTGTCAGTTGCTGCCTTTAGAGATTATTCCGGAAGCCGGAATAATGCGCCTAAAGGTAGCAGGACAAGAAATTACCTTGGGTAAACCGGCGGTAGCCGCAATTTGGGTTACTTCCTAAGTTGGAGCGCACGCACAGGTTTTAGCGCGCTAGCTAGTTACCGATAATTCTTAAGGTAGAGCCTTTATCTTTTGCGGCGATAACCTGAATCTGATCCGCGATTTCACCGCGTAACGTGTCCACGTGACTAATCAACCCCACAGTTCGCCCAGAAGTGGAAGTGTTTTTTAGCGCTTCCATTACCAATTCGCGTTTACTGGTATCCAAAGTGCCAAAACCCTCGTCAATAAACATTGACGAGATTTCTATTCCTCCAGCTTCCGCAGTTACCACTTCGGAGAGTCCCAGAGCCAAAGAGAGGGAACAATAAAACAGCTCTCCGCCTGAGAGTGCCGATATTTCACGGACCTTATCGGAAGAGTTATCGGCGACTGCCAGGGATAACGCCTGGTTACGGCGACGGGAAGATTCGGAGTCGCTACGGGAAAGCTGGTAGCGTCCTCCAGAAATTTTTCCTAAATGCGGATTGGCGGCACTTAAAACTTCTTCAAAACGATCCAAGAGCACCCAGGTAGCTAAGGGAGCACGCAGCGCGGAACCTTCTTCACCCCTAGCTAGATTTGCGAAGGCGATTAGGGTGGCAGAATCCTGGATCGATTCCAAATAATGGGCAGTAGCGGTTTGCAAGTCACTTACCGCGGCCTCCACCGCCTCTAATTGCTCTTGAACTTTCGCTAGTTCTGCCTGCTTCTGTCGGAGAATTTCTGCCTGGGCTCTGGCTTTTTCCGTCAAGGCTTCTAAATCTGGCAACACAAATTCTGGGGCTCTCAGCTTTTGCATCCGGTCAGCCTTCAACTTTACCTGGTTGGTCTGAAATGCCTGATCCCAGGTCTGTACGATAGTTTTTAATTCTTGGTATTTGTCTGCTTCCAACAAGGCAGCTTGTGCCGCCTGAACATCCGGGAAGCGCGCCCCAAGTAAAGCTTTCTCTAAACGTTGGCGCGCTTGTGCGAGGTTCCCTAGGGCTTCCTTGGTACTGGTCAGGTTCTTTACCAGTAAAGCCAGTTTCTTCTGGTCTTCACTAAGGCGGTTTTGCCGAGCCAAAAGGTTACTTGACTGCCCGGAAGCAGTAACTTCGGTGGTAATTTCACGGATCTGGTTCAGCGCGTTAACATATTTATTCTTTTCTAGGTTAGCCCCGTTAACCGAGGTTAGTGCTAAATCCCGATACTGTTGAGCCTGTTTTTCTATCTCTGCTAGCTGCCGCCGCACCGCTTTTAGCTCTTTTGCTTGCTCCTGCAGGTAGGCCACTCGGGCGTCAATTGCTTGTGCTTTTCCAGGCCAGCTTTGCCTTAAGTGTTGGATTTCATCCCGCAAACGGTCGCGTACTTTTCTAAGCTGTTCCTCTTTTTCTTTTAAAGTAGCCTCTGCGCCACTGAGCTCGTCTTTTTGTTTAGTTAACTCGCTGAGGGAGCGCTCCCTATTAGCGTTTCCCAGGGCAGGATCCGGATGCGAGAGGGATCCACAAACCGGGCAGGGAATATCCGCTTCCAGGTGAGAAGCCAAAAGAATCGCCGAATCTACGAAAAAACCTTGCTCGTATTCGTCAGTCGCCGCTCGCCTCGTCTCCACCTCTTGTTTTAATGCGGGAAGTTTATTGACCTCGCTTTGAAAGCGTTTAAAATCCTGCAAAAAATGCTGGCGTTCTCCCTCGTAGTGACGTAATTGGAGCTGTTTTTGCCGGGCAGGCTCGAAACTGAGCTGTTCTTTTTCTAGGCGCAGCTGCCGGATTTGTAGCGTCTGCAGCTGTGGTGCTAACAGCGTTAACTCTTTGGCAGCCTGGGCGGCAGCTCGGGAATGCTCAATGTAGCCTTTACGAGCATTTTTAGCGGCAACTTCTAGGGTGTGAAGTTTTTTCTGCCGTTCAATCAGTGGCGCCAGTAACCCCAACTCTTTAGAATTATCTTCCTGTTGCTTGGCTACCTTTGCGTTTAGGTTATCTAGGGAAGTTTCTGAGGTCGGTAGCGGGTAGGTATCAAAGGGCGCGGGGCAAGTCTGCAGCGCTGTTAGCAGTCGCGTCTTCGCGGTAGCTAAGTTTTCTTGATAGCGTAGTTTTTCTTTGATTTCGGAATCCACTAGTTTTGCGCGTTCGTGAAGCGCAATTTGTCTTCGATTGGTCTCTATGCCTTGCTGGCGTTCTCGAAGCTCTTTATCTTCCGCCAATAGGCGAGTAAGTTCCTGGAAGTCCTCCCTGAGGGTTTTTGCTGCCTCTTTTTTCTCTAAGGCCGCCTGGTACTGGGTACCTGCGGTTTTTACCTGCTGGCTTTGGGTGGATAGCCACTGGTTAGAGTGCGCGGCTGGCAACAGGTAGTAAGCTTCCCAAGATTTGATTAAATCTTCGTCCAAGACTTTCGGCAAAGCCGAAAGCGTATCGCGTAAGGTGCCTAATTCTCTGTGGGAACTGCCCACCGATTGTGCCAATTTATTCCAGTTGTCAGCGAAAATCTCTAACTTGCTGACAATAGTTGTCGAGCTTGCTTGAGCATTAGTTTCCGCCTGCCGGGCGCGCTCGGTAAATTCCTTTTGCATCCGTTCAAAGATCTGGGTGCCAAAAATTTGTTGCAAAATCTCTTGTCTCTCATCGGAAGATGCCCGTAAGAAACGAGAAAAAGCCCCCTGGGGCAAAATTACGGTCTGCAAAAACTGGGATTTAGTTAGCGGCAGGATCCGGTTAGCTAACTCCTCATTAACGGTTCGCGGTTGCGAGGCGATCGCGTCACCCGGGTCGGCGTCCTCACTGCTCAGGCGCCACAGACTCGCCTGCGCCGGCTGGGAGGTAGTCCCGGATCCACGTTGTTTAGGTCGCTCATATTTGGGGGTGCGCCAAATTCGGTAAAGCTGTCCGCGCGCCTCAAAATCTAGCTGCACCCAACTGATCTGGTCATCACCAGCATAATCAGAGCGCAGCCGGCTTTTTGAGGAGTTAGATTCCAAAGCCACGTCGTTATAGAGGGCGAAAACAATGGCATCCAGAATGGTAGATTTTCCAGAACCGGTAGGGCCATGGATCAAAAACAGACCTGAGCCGGTACCCAGTTTGGTGAAATCAATAGTTTCTTTGCCGCCAAAAGAGCCTACGGCCTCGAAGCTAAGCTTTAAAATCCGCATTTAACTCTCCTCCCGCACCTGCTCATAAATCTCTTCTACCAGTTGATTTTCGCTTTCAGTTAGCTCTTTGCCGGCGCGCGCTTGCTTAAAGAAATCTTTAGCAAGCGCGGCGGGACGGTAGCGATTAGCTCTTAGGGAGCGGTGTTGCTCCTCCAAACCTGCCCGGGAAGTTTCATGCAAGATAGCTAAGGCCTTGGGGAAACGTCGCTTTAACTTGGTGACCAGATGGGCTGGCCGCTGCGGGTCGGTCACCGTAATTTCGAGCCAATAGGAAGTGAAATCTTCATAGCGGGGGCTGGTCAACAGGTTTTCAAAGGAATCTTTGATGCGTCCTACCGGCCGGAATACTGGGGTGGGCACTAGCTGGGGATCCAGATCGGCAGCTGCGGTATCTAATAGCACCACCGATTTCGGGGTGTGACATTCGGAGAAAGAGAAAGTAATCGGGGAGCCGCTATAGCGTCCTGCAGATCTGTCGGTATGTAGTTTTTGGGGCACATGTAAATGTCCCAACGCTAGATAATCGGGTGCCGTTAAATCGGAAGATGATTCGGGATCGATTTGCCCGTAGCGTTCAAATAGTTGCAGGGGAACCGATTGCACAGTCCCGACGGTGATGTCCCGTTCGCTGTCACTGGCCGCGCCACCTACGGCAAAAGCGTGTGCCATCACCATAGTGTGGTCAACGGGAGGAAGACGGCGCTGCGCTTTCCCCACCCGGCGCATGGCCGCCGCTACTACTGCTTCATGCGAACGTGGCAAGCGCGGAAGAGAATCTTCTCCGTCGCCACCTGCTGCTGCTTCTTCTTCCGCAGGTAGTGCCCCATCGTAAAGACTGGTACGCACCATATCCGGGTTGAGATAGGGCAGTCCCCAAACCCGTAAGGTTTCACCGGCGGCCGCGATTTCCACTGGGCGGGTAATATCTGCTAAAGAGGTACGCAAATATAGGTTCCCGTGCACATAGGGGGCTAAAAATCCCAGTCTTTCCGCAGAATCATGGTTGCCGGGAGTCAAAATCACTGCGGTTAACTTAGTTAGTTCTGCCAACGCCCCGGAAACAATCTCTAAAGATTCCAGCGAGGGAATCGCGCGATCAAAAATATCCCCAGATACCATCACTGCCTGGACTTTTTCCTCGCGCACCAGCTCAGTGAGGAAAGAAAAAAACTGGCGATGTGCCGCAGCTAAATCTTCCCCATAAAGAGTGCGACCCACATGCCAATCGGAGGTGTGGACTAACTTCATACCATCGATTTTACTTATTTACCGGCTAGGCATCGGGGATGTCAGGTGCGATATGTTTGAGCTAGTAAGACTTCCAGGAGGCAAACCGATGGAACCAGGTTCACTGTTTTCCCCGGGGCGACCGGCACTAATTGTCCCGCTGACCGGTACAAATCAAGTCGAACTGCGGGGGCAGATTTCTCGAATTCCCCAGGTCGCCGATCTGGTCGAGTGGCGATTGGATCTGCTCCGTGACTACCACAACCCCGCCTACTTGCGGGAAATTGTGGAGGCCGTGGCTCCGGTTATCAAACTCCCATGGCTAGCTACCTGCCGCAGCGTGGCACAGGGCGGAGGCTCGCGGATGGTTCCCACTCACCAGTTTGAAACTATGAAGATGCTGGTAAAAGCGGGAGCCAGCGCCCTCGATATTGAGGATGATTTTTCTTTGGCAACTGAGGCTTTAGCTTATGCCCGTGACCGGGGGGTCGTAAGCGTGCTTTCTCGGCATTATTTTGCGGCCGCAGAAGCCGAAAGTATGGATAGTGAAAGGATCTATAACTGGTTAGCAACCGCCCACGAACGCGGGGCGCAGGTAGCAAAACTTGCGCTCACGATCACGAGCGCCCGGCACCTGTTAGAAGTTTTCACCGCGATGGAAAACTATTATCGGGACACTGCTGGCCAGCGATTATTTCTGGTTGCGGGCATGGGGAAGATCGGTACCGCTAGCCGCCTAGTTGGTGGGGTATTTGGTAACTGTGCCACTTTCGCGGCGCTTGCGGGAGCAAATTCCAGCGCCCCGGGACAAGTAACTGCCTCCTTACAAGCAGAAGTACTATCTGCGCTCGGAAAGGAAGAATCATAAAATGAGGAACATTGGTGAGGACGTAGGGCTACTGTTAGAAATCGCAGACCAGGTAGACCGGTATACGCTCGCGCATTTTACCCAGCGTGACTATCAAGTGTATGAAAAAGCTGATCTGACCCCAGTATCTGATATTGATCGCGGAGCCGAACAGATGATTCGCCAAACGTTAACGGCTGCCCGCCCTGATGACCTGATCTATGGGGAAGAATACGGGGGGAGCTCCGCCGAAGCCGCGCAAGCTCGCTGGATTATTGATCCCATCGACGGCACCAAAAATTTTGTACGGGGAGTACCTGTCTGGGCAACCCTAATCGGTTTGGAACTGGATGGAGAAATGGTGGCTTCGGTAGTTAGCGCTCCAGCTTTGGCTCGCCGCTGGTGGGCTGGTCGCGGCGTAGGGTCGTGGCGTTCCTTTAACAGTGGGGAACCACAGGCTAATCGAGTATCGAAAATAACGGATTTAAAAGAAGCTTCTTTTAGCTATTCCTCCCTGTCCGGGTGGGAAGAACGCGGCAAATTGCAGGCATTCTTGGAGCTGACTCGAAAAGTATGGCGCACCCGCGCCTACGGAGATTTTTATTCCTATATGTTAGTGGCCGAAGGGGTAGTCGACGCCGCGGCCGAACCGGAACTGGAGATCTACGATATGGCAGCGTTAGTGCCCATCGTTGAGCAAGCTGGAGGGTGTTTTACCTCGCTGGAAGGGGAAAAAGGATGCGTTGGTCGCAACGCCTTGGCGACTAACTCCCAGCTACATCAGCGGATTTTGGCTATGTTGGGAGGCAAGTAGACGGCGGAAAGATTCTACCCGTCGCGCTTGCGCGGGATCGGTTTTTTCCAGCGCACTCAACTGGCAGCCCGGTGAAGACGCTAGGTGGCGGCAAAGTTTCGGACAGCCGGTGGCTACCTCCGCTAGATCGGGGAAGGCGGCCAGCAGATCCTCCTCGCTAATATGCGCTAAACCGAAAGAGCGAATCCCGGGAGTATCAATCAACCAGCCATCGTGGAAGGGGAGTGCCATTACCGAAGTAGAGGTGTGGCGACCGCGTCCGGTCACCTGGTTAACGTGTCCGGTGGAGCGTTCAGCCTGGGGGATCAGCTCATTCATCAGCGAAGATTTACCTACACCCGAGTGGCCAACCAGTACACTGACCCGCCCAGCCAGCATCTCGGCTACCTCATCGATTCCTTCTCCGCTCTCTATACTGGTTACCACGCTGGGAACCTGCAAAGGACCAAAAAGCTCTAGCAGCGGCTCTGGTGAGGTCAGATCGGATTTAGTAACCAGTAGTAACGGCTTGATTCCGGCGCAATAAGCGGCGACTAATAGCCGATCAATCATTCCCGGACGGGGCAGGGGATCGGCGCAGGCGGTAACAATTGCCATTTGATTAGCGTTGGCTACCATGGGTTTTTCTTTCGCCCCGGGACTATCTTCGGCGGAGCGGGTTAGTTCTGTTTTCCGCGGTAAAACCTCCACAATCCGCGCCAGAGAGCCACTATTTCCACTTAAATCCCCGGTGACCCGCACCTGATCCCCGACTACGATACCGTGCCTGCCTAGTGCCCGGGCTTTTACCCCCACTAGTTTGGTGTCTCCCATTTGTACGTGGATCCGACCGCGATCTACCGCGAACACAAAAGCGGTGGGACTGGCGGAATAATCTACCTGCTTTTTTGACCGGCGCGGTTTCGAACGGGCGGGACGAACTCTAACCCTGGGATCGTCGGTACCAATATCACGCCGCGCCATCAGCACCGGCCAACATGGCTTCCCAAGTCGCAGTAAAGTCCGGGAAAGTCTTACCTACGCACTCAATATCTTCAATTTGTACCCCGGGAACCTTCAAACCGATCAGAGCAGCAAACATAGCCATTCGATGATCACCATAGGTTTGCACTAAATCACCCTGTAAAGGTGCCGGAGAAATCCGGAGGGTAGTTTCACTGGCTTTAGCGTTACCCCCCAAGCGTTTAATTTCCGTTTCGAGGGCGTTTAAGCGGTCAGTCTCGTGTCCGCGCAAATGCCCGATCCCGGTCAGTTTTGAAGGCTCCACCGCTAAGGTACAAAGGGCAGCCAAGGTGGGAGTTAATTCGCCCACGGCTTCCAAATCACATTGGGTGCCACCGATTACCCCACTGCCTTGACAAACCAGACTGCCTTCCGGAGAGCGGTAAATCCGTGCTCCCATAGGAGTTAGCAGTTGGCGCCAAGCATCCCCAGGTTGAAAAGTCTTAGCAGGCCAATGCGGGATACTAACTTGTCCGCCACAAATCATGGCCGCGGCCAGGAACGGTCCGGCATTAGTTAAATCGGGCTCGATATGGCGCTCGCCTCCCCGTAAGCGAGCAGGCCGACAGCGCCACAGATGACGAATCTGGCGAGTATTCCAATCACCGCTTTCTCCACCCAGGTTTTCAATCTGCCCGCCACAGGCGTTAACTTCCGCTACTGTCATTTCCACGTGGCGGATAGAGGGTAAAATCGAGTCGACCTCTATTTGAAGTTCAAAGGGGAGCGCGGGTGAGACTAATAGCAGGGCAGAAACATATTGGGAAGAAGCAGAAGCATCTATCTTTAGCTGTTGCAGTTGCTCACTGACATTAAGCTGACCGCTAATAGTGAAAGGTAGCTGTCCCGGTTTTGGCATATCGCTAAACTGGGCGCCCAGCTTAGTTAAGGCATTTAGAAGACCTTTCATAGGACGGGCACTGGCAGCTACATCGCCTTGAAAACGTACTGGCTGCCCGCTCAGCAGCGCTACCGGTGCTAAGAACCGCATTACCGTTCCTGCCAGACCGCACTCGATAACCCCAGTTTGGGGAGATAAATGTGCCGGGGGAGTAATTAGGAGTCCTCCCGCTTGCTTTTCCACCTGGGCACCAAACTCTTGGATACCGGCAATCATCAACTGGGTATCCCGGCAGCGTAGCGGATTGGTGATTAAAGTTGGTTCTTCTGCTAGCAGTGCTAACACTAAGGCGCGGGCAGTTAAAGATTTAGAGGGCGGAAGCGAGATTACCGCATTCAGCGGGGTACTTTTAACGGGGGCGTTCCAGACAGTCAATACTTAGTCCTGTCTAGTGGGAAACACTTCGGAGGTTAGACCGGCATGGAGCGCTAAACCTTGCGCAATTCGTAAAGCATCAACTTTGCCTGGTTGCCAGCCATTGACAATCGTAGCGGCTCCGTTAGCTAGCACCAAAGCACTAGTTGCTAGGGGAGAACGACGAGTGGTAGCCATCCGCAAAGCCAAAACGGCAACGGCCGCGCCGCAAACTTTAGCAATAGTTTTCACATCGTTTTTGGTTAGAGGAGGAAAACCGTTCTTTTCCATTAGCTCTAAGTGATGTTGGGCTAAGTGTGCATGCTTATCACTGTTACGGAACGCGTCGATCCCCTCAATCATCAAAGGCGCTGCTATAAGCGCGCGAGAAAGTGCATACCTTTTAGCCATGCTTCTATTCTTACCTAAGCTGCTGGCTATTTCTAGCTTCTGGGAGCTTAATTACCCAAAGTAGGGTTGCTGAAACCAAGCTAGAATGGAATTAATGGAAACTGAAATCCTAGAGGCAGAGCGGGCAGGCACGGCGGCGCCCCCTAAAACGGTAGCGCTTGAGCGCGGGCATAGGCCTGCCGGCGAGGACGGGAAAGGATCTGTGTCGGATCCCTTAGCTACCGGTGATAATAATGTGCGCCTTTCGGACCGTTTCAGCAAAGAAGCCCTACCGTTACTAGATCAACTTTATGCAGGAGCGCTGCGACTTACTCGTAAACCGGCAGATGCGGAAGACCTGGTTCAAGACACCTATATGCAGGCTTTTCGTAAGTTTAACCAGTACCAACCAGGTACCAATCTCAAAGCCTGGATGTACCGGATTATGACTAATACCTTTATAAACCAGTACCGTTTAAAAACCCGGCGTCCCCAAGAACAGGGATCTGGAGAAATAACTGATCACGCCCAGGTAGCGCAATCACTGCATCATGGAGAGGGAATGCCCTCTGCCGAGACTACCGCTTTGGAACGCCTTCCGAATGAAACTATCCAGGCTGCCTTTGAAAAACTTTCGGATGAGCATCGAGCGGTAGTATACCTGGCGGATGTGGAACAGTTCAGCTATAAGGAAATATCGCAGATTCTGGGAATCCCCCTAGGTACTGTAATGTCTAGGCTTCATCGAGGGCGCAGCCAACTTAGAGAGGAACTATCAGAATATGCCCGCGAGTACGGAATCGGGGTGAAGTAATGAACGAGCAGCCATGTGGGCGTGATCCCTTTAGACATGCCACGGAGGAGTGTCGCGAACTTAGTGAGGATGAGGCACGCCATATTGCTGAATGCCCTTGTTGTCGGAAAATCCTAGAGGGCGAAGCTGCCGGAATCTCCTTGTCTTTACGGCGCTGCCTATGTCACGGAACCGTGGCTCCTTCGACCTTACGGACTCGGATAGTGCAGGCGCTGGCGGTATCTATGCAAACAGATGGGATGCAGCTTACCTATGAAGAACAACGTTACCAAGAAGATCAGACCTGAGATTGCCGAAATTAATGGTTACTTAGGTCAAATATTTTTTCGCCAGCATTTTCAGTTTTAGAAAACGTGGGATTATATGTAAAACTAGGGACGTTGTTTATTTATTGGGAAGGTGTAAAAGATGTCTAAACGTGGACGTAAACGCAAAAGCCGCCGTACCAGTGCCGCCAATCACGGCAAACGGCCTAACTGCTAAGAGCTTTAGCTACCGCTAAATCATTGCGGTAAAAGCTTTGGGGGGTGGTGACTTTTAGTCACCACCCCCCAAAGCTTTCAGTACCGAACTAGGCGAAAGCCTTCTCCATTAGCTCGGCGTTCTCCGCTTTGTGCAACTTGGAATTGCCGGCTGCCGGAGAGGCCGCTTCGGGTCGGGAAGCTACTTGCAGACTCTTGCCGATAGCTCCGGTAAGGTGCAAGGCCATAAATGGCCAGGGACCTTGGTTTTCTGGTTCATCCTGTACCCAGGTGAGCGGCAAATCTCCCCAGGTGTTTAGAACTTCTTGCAGCTCGGCTACCGGGAGCGGATACAGCTGCTCTAAGCGAATAATCGCGGTATCGAAACGTTCGCGCTTTGCCCGCTCTTTTACCAAGTCATAGTAGACTCGTCCGCTACACAGTAATACTCGGGAAGGCTGACTTACCCGCTCGTCTACTTCGCCGATAACCGGCTTGAATTCCCCGGAAATGAAATCTTCTACCGGGGAAGCTGCCGCTGCTAAACGCAACAACTGCTTCGGTTCGAAGGCAATCAAGGGTTTACGTGGACGCTTATAGGCTTGCGCGCGTAGCATATGGAAGTTATTCGCCGGATTTGAGGGCTGACATACCCACATATTTTCTTGGGCGCACAGTTGCAGGTACCGCTCTATGCGTGCCGAAGAATGGTCTGGGCCTTGCCCCTCATATCCGTGTGGCAATAGCATTACCACTCCCGAACGTTCATTCCACTTTTGGAAAGAAGAAGAAACGAACTCGTCGGTAACCGCTTGGCCACAGTTCGCAAAGTCCCCGAACTGGGCTTCCCACAGCACCAAGGTTTCGGGAGATTCCACTGAATAGCCGTATTCGAAAGCTAGCGGAGCATACTCGGACAGTGGAGAGTTGAAGGCCTGGAAAGTTGCTTGCTCCTCAGTCAAGAAATTCAACGGTGTCCATTCGCGCCCATTTTCATAGTCGTGAATTACCGCGTGACGATGGGAGAACGTACCGCGACGCGAATCTTGCCCGCCGAGACGAACATTAGTGCCTTCCATTACTAGCGAACCATAGGCCAACATTTCGCCCATTCCCCAGTCGATCTTGCCTTCGCGCGGCATGACTTCTCGCTTTTGCAGTACCTTCATAATCTTGGGGTGGGGGGTGAAATTCTGCGGCACCCGTACCTGGGATTGACCAATCCGCTCTACCTCTTCGCGAGTGATTGCCGAGGTCCAGCCGAGCATCATCCCTTGACCGGGTTGCTGGGAGGTAGGCATTACCCAGCGGGTGTCGCCCCCGGGATTAGTGGTGTCATCGTGCTCGGCCGCGTCGAACTCCTTCTTTTCCCGGGTCTCCTGGAAAATCTTATTCAGATCGTCATGGTATTCCTGTAAGGCTTCTTGGGCTTTTTCTTCGCTCAGATCTCCGCGCCCAATCAAGTTACGGGTATAAACCTCGCGCGTGGTGGGAAGGCTATCGATCAAGGAATAAAGCACCGGCTGGGTCATGGAGGGGTCATCGCCCTCGTTATGTCCGCGCCGACGGTAACAGACCATATCGATGATTACGTCTTTATGGAACTCTTGCCTAAAGTCAAAGGCTAGCTTGGCGGCCTTCACCACATCCTGCGGGTAATCCCCATTAACGTGGAAAATTGGAACTTGCAGACCTTTAGCTAAATCGGTGCAGTACCGGGTAGAACGCCCCGAAGTCGGCCCGGTAGTAAAACCGATCTGGTTATTTACAATAATGTGCACGGTGCCACCAGTACGGTAACCGCGCAACTGAGACATATTCAGGGTTTCCTGCACCACGCCCTCACCAATAAAAGCGGCATCACCGTGGATAAGAATTGGCATTACCTGGCTTTCCGCATCTTTTCCACCCCCTAAGCGATCTTGCTTAGCGCGAGTGATACCTTCGGTAACCCCATTGGCCGCCTCCAGGTGGGAGGGATTAGCGGTCAGGGATACCAGCACCCCTTCGCCCTCGTCAGCGGAATAAATACCCTCGGTGCCCAGGTGGTATTTCACGTCCCCAGAACCTTGGGTCGAGTTCGGATCCAGGTAGCCTTCAAATTCGGAGAAAATCTGGCCATAAGATTTACCGGCCACATTAGACAGCACGTTCAACCGTCCGCGGTGAGCCATCCCGATAGTGATTTCTTTTACCCCAGTCCGTGAAGCACTAGATAGCATCTTGTCTAGCAGCGGGATCAGGGATTCTGCGCCTTCTAGCGAGAAGCGTTTTTGCCCCACGTATTTGGTTTGCAGGAAAGTCTCGAAAGCTTCGGCATGATTGAGCATACTGAGCACATGCATCTGCTCATCTTTTGAAAGCTTCTTTGTGGGTTTTTCAATGCGGCTTTGTACCCAGCGACGCTGAACCGGGTCTTGAATATGCATATATTCGATCCCGATCGCCTGAGTATAGGTAGCGCGCAGCTGCTCTAACAGATCCCGCAAGTTCATAGTGTCGCGGCCGGCGAAACCACCGGTAGGAAAGACGCGATCCAAATCCCACACGCTCAGTCCATAAGATCCGATAGAAAGATCCGGGTGGCGGCGCAGGATTTGCTGCAGAGGATCCGTATTGGCGGCCAAGTGCCCGCGGGACCGGTAAGCATGAATCAGTTCCGCGATCCGGGCAGGTTTACCTTTTTCGGTTACCTGATCATAGTTGAAATCTCTTTCCCACTGATAAGGTGCATGAGCTACCCCTAAAGTGGAGAACACGCGCTCAAAAAATCCGTCATGGCCGGTAAGTTTCTGTTCAATAATCCGCAAGAACTCCCCGGAGCCGGCACCTTGAATCACCCGGTGATCGTAGGTGGAAGTCATGGTCATGATTTGCCCAATACCGGCGTTGGCCAGTTGCGAAGGTGAGGCTCCAGCCCATTCGGCCGGGAAGGAGGTAGCGCCGACTCCAATGATTGCCCCTTGGCCAGTCATTAACCGGGGAACCGATTGTTTGGTACCCAAGGTTCCGGGGTTGGTTAAAGTAACGGTTCCTCCCGCAAAATCCGCAGGTTTTAGGGAGCCGGCACGCGCCCTCTTAACTAGATCCTCGTAGGCGTCAATGAATTGCCGAAAGTTTAGAGTATCGGCCTTGTGGACTACTGGAACCATTAGCGAGCGGGAACCGTCTTCCTTGGGAAGATCGATCGCTAGTCCAAAACCGACGTGCGCAAACTTGCGGATGCAGCCGTGGCCGTCCTCGTCCTTTTCAAAGCGGACGTTCATGGACGGCATTTCGACTAGTGCCTCAATAATGGCGTAACCGATTAGGTGGGTGAAAGACACCTTACCGCCGGTAGTGGCCGCCAAATGGGTATTTATTACTTTGCGATTTTCGATTAGCAGTTTGGCAGGAATCTCGCGGGCAGAAGTGGCGGTGGGAATCTGCAGTGATTCATCCATATTCTTAACTACCGCTTTAGCTACCCCACGGAGGCGCTCTACCGTATCTTCCTCGTCACTGTCACCTGCTGGGCCTAGATCTAGAGCCGTTTTCCGGGCGACATAGGGAGAGGTCGGTTCGGAGGCGGCCACCGGGGGAGCGGGAGGCAAATCGGAACGAGTTACGTCCCGGGCACTTACCGCTAAGCCGGTTCCCGTCACCTTGTGAGGCTGCTTTTCTTGGGGGTCTGGCTCTTTTATCTGCTCATTGCGTGCCTCCAAAGCGGAGAAGTATTCTCTCCAGTCTTCGGGAACCGACAGGGGGTCGGCGCAATATTTGTCATAAAGATCATCGATGATCTCCTGGTTGATCGGGCTTACCGACTGATCCATTTGATCTTCCGAATTGGGCATGGCGCTTCCTTTTCTGGATGGTGACGGAGTATCCAATAAGATATTAAGCCTATTTAGTTCGAAAGTCCTAGCATTTCTCTCGATATTGAGAGAGTTTATGTAGACTTTACTAATGTTGGTGCATTGCTATTAAAATAGCTTACGAATTGCCTACTTGAAGAGGTGTTTGTGGTATGTCCTCCCCGGATTTGATGATGGTGGTGTAGTTGCCTGATAGCGTTTATTACCTGTTAATGGTGCTTTTGGGGGTCTTGCTGACGATCGGTACCGCCCTGTTTGTGGCGGCCGAATTCTCTATGCTGGCTCTCGACCCCACCCAAGTCGAAGAGAGGGTGAAACGGAAAGAAAAGGGAGCCGCCGGAGTCCTAAAAGCTTTGCAGCATTTGTCTACCCAGCTTTCAGGGGCGCAAGTGGGAATTACTCTCACTACCATCCTGTTGGGTTACACTACGCAGACTGCGCTTACCTCTTTGTTTGCGCAGTTATTACAGGACATAAAACTGGCGGCCTCCCTGGCCACGGCCATTGCGGTGGTAGTAGCTCTAATACTGGTCAACGCCTTTTCTATGGTGTTTGGGGAACTGTTCCCCAAAAACCTGGCGTTAGCTAAACCTTTCGAAGTTGCCCGGGTGGTGACTCCCCTCCAACGCGGTTTTACCGTCGTATTTAAGCCGATAATCACGCTTCTGAACGGGATATCTAACCAGGTGGTGCGGGCTTTGGGGATAGAACCTTTAGAACAGTTATCCTCGGCGCGTTCAGCTTCGGAACTAACGGCGATGGTTCGGCATAGCGCCGAAGCCGGTACCTTAGACTTATCTACCGCCACGATTTTTACCCGCTCCGTAGGGTTAGGTAGGCTCTGTGCTCGCGACGTGATGACTGACCGGAGACGAATGGATTCTTTAGAGGCTTGGCAAAGCGCCGAGGACGTGGTGGAGCTATCGCGGCGTACCGGGCACTCTCGATTCCCGGTTATAGGCGAGGACGCCGATGACGTCCTCGGGCTGGTGCATTTACGTCGCGCAGTGGCGGTACCTTTTACAAAAAGACAAAACGTACCAGTTACTGCCCAGTCTCTCCTGGTTAAGGCACTACGCGTTCCAGAAACCGTCAGGCTCGCACCGCTGCTAGTGCAATTGCGGGAAGCTGATCTGCAAATGGCGATTGTGGTTGATGAATACGGCGGTACCTGCGGCGTTGTGACTCTAGAGGATGTAGTGGAAGAAATCGTGGGAGAAGTGGCTGACGAACACGACTTACGCCGGCGCGGTATCCGCCTCGAGGGTGATAATAAGTGGTTGGTAGATGGGACATTGCGCCCTGATGAAATAGCTGACCGGATCGAGGTGCTGCTGCCAGATGATGGCCCTTATGAAACTATTGCCGGTTTGATCTTGGTCGTTGCCGGTAAGATTCCCCAGGTGGGTCAGAGCTATAAGGTGCGCGGTTATGTCTTGACAGTGGCAAAAATGGAGGGGCGCCGGATTGAGAAAGTGCTGATTAGTAGCGTTAATTCCACTCCGGCAGCTCGCCCTGTAACGAAACTGACCGGGCAGGATCCCCGTAAAGGCGGCGAAGGAAATGTCTGATTGGTTGGCACTGATAATCGCGGTAGCGTTACTGGCCGCAAACGCGTTTTTCGTGGCCGGAGAGTTTGCTGTCACCTCCACCCGGAGCTCGCAAATTGAGCCTTTGGCTGCGCAAGGTAAACGGGGAACGAAAGCAGCGCTATGGGCGGTAAAGCATGTTTCCCTGGTTTTAGCGGTAAGCCAATTGGGGATTACCTTAGCTTCTACCGGGTTAGGTGCCGTAGCCGAGCCAGCTTTAGCGCATTTAATCGCGCGTCCGCTAGATTTCTTCGGAGTATCGCCCTCGCTTACCCACCCCATCGCCTTCGTGTTAGCGCTGATAATCGTGGTATTTTTACATATCGTTTTGGGAGAAATGATCCCCAAGAATCTCACGGTAGCCACCTCGGTGCGGGTCTGTCTGGTCATTTCTCCGCATTTGGTACGGATTGCTCGGGCATTACGTCCTATTGTGCACGCCCTCGACGAGAGCGCTAACTGGTTCGTGAAAATGCTGGGGATAACCCCCCGTTCGGAAGTTTCTCAGTCTTTCACTATTGAAGAAGTGGCGGCGATTGTCGCAAAATCCACCGCTGCCGGAACCTTGCGTGATGATTTGGGATTATTGTCGGGAACCCTGGAGTTTTCTAAAGAGGACGTGCGTTCAGCGATGGTTCCGCGCTCGCAACTAGTTACTTTGGACTGGCCACTAAGTGCCGCTGACTTTGAAGCTGAAGTGGCCAAAACCGGGTTTTCTCGTTTCCCGATTAGTGATGAATCCGGTGACTTGCAAGGGTATTTGCATCTAAAAGATGTTATTTTCGCTGATTCTAGCGCTGCTCGCCAGGCGCCTCTGGAATCATGGCGAGTTCGGGTTCTCCCGGAAGTTTCCCCTGAAGAAGAAGTAGAGGACGCATTACGAGTTATGCAAAAAACCGGGGTTCACCTGGCTAAAGTCAACGAGAACGGGCAAACCATTGGGGCTATTTTCTTAGAAGATATCTTGGAAGAATTAGTGGGAGAAGTCCGCGACACTATGCAGCGCAGCGAAAACTAACTCTGTCCCGGGTGGCATCGACGCGGAATGGAGTTTTTCCTGCCAACTGATAGTCGAGCTGTTTAAGTGGCAAATCGACCTGCTCTGGATAAATCGTTATAAATTCGTTATTATTTCAGAGTTAGTTATTTTCTGGAGGAACAGCAAATGGCCGAGTCGGTTACCCGGCGGCGCTCTCGGCGCGCCGAACGGAGGAGAAGACGACGCTTTCAACGCTACGCTGCGGTTCCTCGGGCGCTGGTGATTCTGGCTTTAGCAGCAGTTACTATTATTGCGCCGCTGACGGGATTTGTGCAGGCTGATAAGCCCGGCTCGATGATCGCCCACGTGCTATCTCTGCAGACTGACGGAGAAAGCTGGGCGGGAAGTGCTCACTCTCTCGAGGCAGTAGATTCCGAAGAAGGATTGGTCCCCGTACCGGCTGCCGGTACTCGGGCTCGGATCTTAAGTGCGGATCCCCAATGTCAGTTTTCAAATGTGGGATCGGGCAACCGAGCTACTCAAACTATGTCTAACGAAGGCGCGATTCTTTTCCCGTTGCAGCGGGGAGTCTTTCATCAATCTTCGCCCTTTGGAAACCGTATCCACCCGATATCGGGCATATTGAAACTGCATACGGGAACGGATTTTGCCGCTCCCTCGGGCACCCCGATCCATTCCCTAACCGATGGGGTAGTAGATTTTGTCGGCCCCATGGGTGGGGGAGGCAATACGGTGCGGGTTAAACATATTATCGATGGGGAAACTGTTTACTCCCAATACAAACACATGCTTCCGGGATCTTTTGCGGTGAGCGTGGGACAACAGGTTAAAGCTGGCGATCAGTTGGGGGCAGTGGGCTCTACCGGGAACTCTACCGGCAATCACCTGCACTTTGAGATCATGCCCGGCAATGAAAACAATTTTATTGATCCCGTTCCCTGGCTCGAATCCCATCATTTCCGCTACCTGGGGCAAAAATGCGAATAACTCCCCAAATTATTGCCCATAGAGGTGGAGGCGGAGAAACCCTGGAGAACACTCGCGAATCTATCCGCTACGCACTTTCCCAAAAGGTAAGTCGCTATGAAACCGATGTCCGGGCGCTTAAAGATGGCACTGTGGTGTTGCAGCACGATGCCCAGTTAACAACCCCTTGGGGTGATCCGCGTAAAGTTGGAGAGCTTACTTCCCAAGAATTCTTTGCGCTCCGCGGACCGGAACGGCAGCACCCGATTTCGCTAAAAGCCGCCCTCGAAGATTTCCCGACCTTAGCCTATAACGTTGATATCAAAGAGCCGCGCGCCCTTCCGGGAGCTTTACAGGTAGTTAACGCTGCAGATGCCTGGGAGCGAGTAGTTTTTTCTTCGTTTTCCTCCCGCACTTTAGCGAAGCTGCGAAAAAGTCACCCGGGGGCGCAAACCTGTTTATCTCCAGTCGAAGTAGTACAGGCGTTTATCGCCGCCCACAGTGCCAGTAAGCGGCACCTTAGTTCCGCCGGTGCTTTTGCTCAGGTGCCCCTCAAATGGAAAGGCATCACCGTGGTAGATCGCGTTTTTGTCTCCTGGTGTCACAGCCAAGGAATTAAAGTAGAACCTTGGACAATTAATGAGGAAACTGAGATGTTACAGCTGGCAGACCTGGGTGTAGATGCCATCATGACTGATTATCCCGCGATTGCCAAAGCTGCAATTAATGCCCGCTCAGCTTACTTACCCTGATACGCTTAGGGCATGAAAATACATGTTGCATGCGATCACGCCGCATTTGAATTAAAAGAAGCTCTAGTCAGTCACCTTCAGGAAAAAGGCTTAGAGGTAATTGATCACGGATCTAAGGAATACGATGCTGAGGACGACTATCCCAATACTTGTATTCCTTGCGCCGAAGCAGTCCTAGCAGACAAAGGAGCTTTAGGGGTAGTTTTAGGAGGCTCCGGTAACGGCGAACAGATGGCCGCTAACTGTGTTAAAGGGATTCGCGCTGCCTTGGCTTGGAGCCTGGAGACTGCCAAACTTGCCCGGATGCACAATAATGCCCAAATCGTAGCGGTAGGTGCGCGCATGCATGAAGTGCCAGAGGCCTTAGCAATAATTGATGCGTTTATCGCGGAGCCTTTCACGGGGGAGCAGCGGCACCAGCGGCGCATTGACCTAATGGATAAATACGAGCACGAAAACTAGACGCCGTTCCAATCAGGTAGATATCCCGCCGCGAACGGATGGCGGCGAAAATTGCTAATACGAATAACTAGGGGCGGGGATCGGATCTTTGGTGTCCGATCCCCGCCCCTATCAGGATCGTTGGTTAATGCTTGACTAAAGAGTAGACCTGCTGAGCGATGGCAAGCTCCTCATTAGTGGGAATCACCAGCACTTTTACTGTAGATTCTGGGGTAGAAATAATTGCTTCGCGGGTAAAATGTTCCTCGTTGAGCTCCTGGTCGATTTTAACTCCCATAAAGGCCAGACTTCTGCACAGTTCCCACCGAACTCCCGGATCGTTTTCACCCACTCCGGCAGTGAAAGTTAGGGCATCTAGCCCCCCGAGCAGCGCCCAGTAGGCTCCCACATATTTCAAGAGGCGATGCAGATAGATTTCCATGGCCATCTCGGCCTGCTCATCGCCGGCCTCGATCAACTTCCAAATCTCGCGCATATCGTTATGGCCAGTTAGACCTTTCATACCTGAGCGGCGGTTGAAGAGTTCATCAATTTCGTCGATGCTCATCTCAGCCTCGCGGTAGAGCTGGAAAACTGCAGCCGGATCAATATCGCCGGTGCGACCTCCCATCACCAAGCCTTCCAGGGGGGTCAGTCCCATTGAAGTGTCAATAGGATGGTGGCGCACAATCGCGGAAGCAGAGGCACCATTTCCCAGGTGCAACACAATCTGTTTCAAATCGTCAGTTCCCAAAATGGAACGCACTCGCTGGGAAACATACTGGTGGGAGGTACCGTGGGCGCCGTAACGGCGAATCCGGTACTTTTCGGCGACTGATCGTTTCAAGGCATAAGTGTAGGCCTTTTCAGGCAGGTGATTAAAGAATGCCGTGTCAAATACGGCTACATGCGGAACCTTCGGCAGAATCCGCTTGGCGGCATCAATCCCCTTTAAGTGCGCCGGGTTATGCAGAGGGCCAAGGGGACATAGTTCTTCGATCAAACCGTAAACGTCTTTATCGATTACTGCCGGTCCAGAAAAGTAGGGGCCGCCTTGCACAATCCGGTGTCCGACCCCCACTACCTGAGATTCTTGCAAAGACGGACCGATCTTTTCGAATAGTTCTTCGACGATCGCCATCCCCTCGAGGTGGTCGCGTACTGAGCGAACCATCTTCTCTTCCACATCTTGATAGACGTGCTTGATCCGGCTGCGCTCTTCGCCGATTTGCTCAACGATCCCTCGGGCTATCTCTTCACCGGTGTCTGGATTCATCAGCTTATATTTAATGGATGAAGATCCAGAATTGATTACTAGAATCGTATCGTTTTCCACGCCCTTTTCCTCCTTTGGGGGACTTATCCCTGCGCCTGAACTGCAGTAATAATGATGGTGTTAACTATATCCTCTATCAAGGCTCCGCGTGAGAGGTCGTTGACGGGCTTATTTAACCCCTGCAGGATTGGCCCCACGGCTACGGCTCCTGAGGTGCGTTGCACCGCTTTATATACGCAGTTTCCAACATCGAGGTGGTTGAACACAAATACGTTAGCCTGTCCCGCTACCGGCGAAGTCGGGCATTTCTTTGCTGCCACGGTTTTATCGATAGCGGCATCGAATTGCAAGGGGCCATCGACTGCTAATTCCGGGTGATTCTCTTTGACTATCTGGGTAGCTTGCAACACTTTTTCCACGGTTTCTCCGCTGCCAGAATCCCCAGTCGAATAGGAGATGAGCGCGACCTTGGGGTCAATACCGAACTGGGAGGCAGTGTTGGCGCTCGAGGCAGCAATATCGGCGAGCTGGTCGGCATTAGGGTCAATCGAAACTGCGCAATCGGCGTAGAGATGAGCGTGATCGGAAAATAGCATTAGGAAAGCCCCGGACACGGTCGAAACCTCTGGCTTGGTTTTTATGATTTGGAGGGCGGGGCGAATGGTATTAGCGGTGGTATGACAAGCTCCCGATACCATCCCGTCCGCGTCACCACTTTCGATCATCATAGTCCCAAAATAGGCGGAATCCTGTAATAGTTGCCGGGCTTTTTCTATGGTGACGCCTTTATGGGCTCGCAGCTCGGCAAGCCGGGAAGCATATTTGTCTAGTCGTTCCTTATCACGCAGCGATACTACTTGTATGCCGTCTAAATCTAGGTGCAGTTCTTTTGCGTGGGAGGAAATCTGTGCCTCCTCACCTAGCAGGATAATATTCGCTGCCGAAAGCTTTAGGATTTGCGCGGCAGCCTGCAAAACGCGGTCATCCTCAGATTCAGGTAACACGATAGTACGTGGGGCAGCTTTCGCGCGCTCGGTCAACCTGCCCTGGAAGGCCAGGGGAGGGACCGCGGGACGCGGCGCATTTTTTAAAGTCGGCGCTAACTTAGCTAGATCTTCCGCGCTTACCTCACTACCGCTGAATGCAATTACCGGCGCATGTTCGAGGGAAACCGAAGGGGTAAAACTAGCGTTGACCAAAATAGTGGCTACGGGAGTTCCCCCTGCTTGGGAGGCATTAAACGCCATGATGTGTCCGGATTGAACTGCTGCTTCCTCATCCATCCCGGAAGCATCAATTAGCAAAATCATGGGGGCGAGCAGGTGGGAGGCAGCGCGCGCATGTACGGAGGCAATGTCTATCCCGGGGAAAGTCGTGGTAAAGGAACCATCGTAGAGGGCCGGGACGGAAACCGGGAAAGCGTTAATTAGCTTTTGGGCAGCTGGTTTTGATTTTAAAACCCAATCTTGGGGCTCGGGCAATCCGCTTTGAAATACCGGTTGAACCGGCAGGTTTCCCAGCAGCTGCGTTAAGGCCGCAGTAATGGTTTTGGTATTGATATTTGCCTGCAGGGGCGCCAGATAATAGGAGCTTGCCATTGCCGTTTGTTTCCTTCCAATCCTTTCAAAACTGTCCACCCCTAGACTACCAGGTCAATTAATGCTCAAGTAAAAGTAATGTGTAAGTTTTTGATGATTGGTGAAAAAGTTTTTTGGGTTGGAGGCACCTAGGGTAATAATTTCCCGCTATGCTGGAATACGTGAATGAATCAAGTCCTGACTGGGTACGCCCCGTCCTCGTATTCGATATGGGTGCGCAAACCGCACAGTTGATTGCGCGGCGGGTGCGGGAAGCCCATGTATATTCCGAAATTGTCTCTCCTAAGCTTTCTGCCGAGCAGATTCTGGCGCGCAAACCGCTGGCTTTAATCGTTTCCGGAGGCCCACATTCGGTCTATAAAGACGGCTCTCCTCATATTGATCCGCAGCTTCTAGAAAGCGGAGTTCCGATCCTGGGAATTTGCTACGGCTTCCAGATGCTCACCCAGATGTTGGGGGGTGAAGTTGCCAGCGCCGGCCGTCACGAATACGGCAAAGCCGAAGCTAAAGTTGCTGCCGACTGCCCCCTATTCGCTGATACCCCCGCTGAACAAGTGGTATGGATGTCTCACAATGATGAGGCCAAAGTGCTGCCGGCAAGGGCAAAAGTGGTGGCCAGTTCGCCTGGTGCCCAAATAGCAGCCTTCGAAATTGAGGGCAGACCCATTTGGGGAGTGCAATGGCATCCCGAGGTGCGCCACAGCGAATACGGCAGCCAATTAATCAAGAATTTCCTGTTTAATGCTGCCGGGCTGGAGCCAAACTGGGATCCAGAGTCCATTAAGGAACACGAAATCCGCCAGATTCGGGAAAAGGTCGGGAATGCCCGAGTGATCTGCGGGCTATCTGGCGGAGTCGACTCTTCAGTCGCCGCCGCCCTGGTACATCGCGCCGTGGGCGATCAACTTACCTGTATCTTCGTAGACCACGGTCTGCTGCGGGAAGGGGAACGCGAACAAGTCGAGCGTGACTATGCGGCCTCTAGTGGCGTCAAGATCGTCACGGTAGATGAATCCGAACGTTTCCTAAAGGCGCTGGCCGGAGTGAAAGAACCGGAACAAAAACGCAAGATTATCGGCCGGGAATTCATTCGGGCCTTCGAGGACGCCCAACGCGCCCTCGTAAAAGAAGCCGGCGAAGCCGGAGAAGAAATAAAGTTCTTGGTGCAAGGAACCCTATATCCGGACGTTGTGGAATCGGGCGGGGGAGAAGGATCCGCCAATATCAAGTCTCACCACAACGTGGGAGGATTACCCGAGGATCTCTCGTTCGAGTTGATCGAGCCTTTGCGTACTCTCTTTAAGGACGAGGTACGCGCGCTAGGGATAGAGCTAGGTTTGCCAGAGAATCTGGTGTGGCGCCAGCCGTTCCCCGGTCCTGGCTTGGGCGTGCGGATCTTAGGGGAGCTCACCAAAGAGAACCTAGCTATTTTGCGGGCTGCTGACCGGATAGTCCGCGAGGAGCTAACCGCTGCGGGGCTAGATCGCCAGATTTGGCAATGCCCGGTGGTGTTGCTGGCAAATGTACGTAGCGTCGGGGTACAAGGCGATGCCCGCACCTATGGGCATCCGATCGTGATTCGCCCGGTAGTAACCGAGGACGCGATGACGGCCGACTGGTTCCGCTTGCCGTACGACGTGCTGGAGCGGATTTCTAACCGCATTACCGGGGATGTTCCCGAGATTAACCGGGTAGTGCTAGATTGTACCTCCAAGCCCCCGGGGACCATCGAGTGGGAATAGCCGAAATTGGCTATTAAGCATTCTTCCCTCAGTGATTAGTGTGCCGCTGAGGGCAGGTATCGGTTGACTCTGGCCAAAGTTTTGACCTTTTTTTGGTGCTCAAAGAAATGGGTTAGTCATACCGGTTTCGCTCAACCCTCCTTTAGATTTTTACGATGCTAGAATTTGCGTATTGCAACAATTTGAAAGGAAATACATTGAGTAACTCGCCCCATTTCCAACCTGATGAAGAAGCTCAGCAACCAGACGGATATGAAACTAGGTTGGCTCCTAGTACCAGGTCTGGTTCCGAGAACAGCTCATTTTCTCCCGCAGTCGGCTCCTCACAGCCATCAGCCCCTGCTAATGGGGCACAACCCCCGCTTCCGCCTGCTCCGCCAGCGGGGATGAATCCGCCATATTCGTCAGGAGGATATCCGCAACCGGTGCCTACCGCTGGGTATCCGCCTTATCCGCCGCAAGGTATGGTCGGTATGCCACAGACACTTCCTCCGTCAGCTTCGGTACCTCAGGGAGAAATGGTGGGGTATCCCCAGGCTGGCTATCCGCCCGCGAATCCGGCAGCGATGCAGTCTCCTTATGTTGCTAACCTCCCCGGTTATCAGCAACCCCAAAAAACACCCAACGATTTTGTACTTGCTTTGAAAGCTATTTGGCCTACTTTTGTGGCTATGCACAAATCTGAAGGGCAAATTCGGGTAAAAGCCAACTCTCAGTTGAAACACTGGTGGTGGGTAATTATGCTGCTGTTTTCCCTATTGGCGGGGCTCAGCGCCTCCGTGCTGGTAGCGCGCAGCGGCGATATCTTCTCCGCAGGATTTTTCGGTGGCTCGGGATTTGGTGCCTATAGCATTTTATATTTCGGGTATTGGTTCCTTTGCTTCTTCGTATTCACTCTGGTGGCGTTTGCGGCCGTTATTCTGCGGGCGGCATTAGCATTAACTGCCGCTCGCACCAAGCAAAGTAGCATCACCTTCACTCAAGTAGCTTCCATAGTGGCAACGGGGCTGGTCATGCCCTCGTTCGCGCTGGCGCTAATATTCTTGATTTCCCTGCTACCGATTCCGGTTTTGCCACTGATATTGATAGTGATCCTCCAAGTTCTGTTATCGGCCGCCTTCTTGATTATGGAGCTATTGATCTTCGGAGGCTTAAAAGAACTGTATCCGCAAGATAAAAGCCCGGAGATGCGGCATACTGTTTTCTATATCATCTGGACAATTTGCGTTTCCCTCGTAATTGGGGCACTTGCGGTTCCTACCGCGACCTATGCCGTCCACTCCAGCGCGAAAGCTGCGATAGAAGATACAGTGCAACAGCAAGTAGACCAGCTGGAAGATCTCAAGGGACTGTTCAATCAGTAGTGCCTGATCGGGTGCGTCCTTAGACGGAACTAGGGCATCAGGATTATTAAATCGGGGTTTCCGCTTGAACTTAACTGGCGGAAACCCCGATTTTTCACTAAAAGCTACTCGGAGCCCGAAAATGTCCCCATTAGCCTGGCAGCGCCTCAGCTACCCGCTTCGGAGCGGTGAATAGCGATTCCGCGACACTCCGCAATTCTGCCAGGGTCTGGCAGAATTGCCTGCTCTATAGCGAAGAGTAAGAATCGTGATAGTCGCTGATTTTAAACCCTTTAATTGACATTTCTGCTATCAAGTCGGGGCTACCTGAGCCCAGTAAATATCTCAAGGAAACCTCCGATACTACCCGGCCATTAGGAGATTTTTTTGTAACCGGTAATTTCATTGCCGGTAATCGATATTTCCGCTATGGTCTGCTTAGTTCCTGAAGGCGACATAGATGCTGGATAGAAAATAGTAATTTTTCCCGGCTTATCGATCCTTACGGTATTCGGTTCTTGAGTGCCCCCAATTATCGAAATATAGGGGTGCTTGGGGTCGCTGGGATCGAAAATCGCCAACTGGAAACTGACTGCTTCTAAATCATTGGCTATTAGCAGTGCATCGAGGTAGCCATCACCGTTTACATCTCCATATGCCACGCTATAGCGCTTGCTGGTGTCCGCGGCAAAGCTTCCGGAATCAAAAAAGCTTGAGCTATTCCCTTCGTTTTCTGAAAGCTTGAGTGCAGGAAGCTGTGTCCCTTCATCCCAGGGAGTAGTGACTTTCTCGATTGATTCCCCGTTTTGCATGGTTGCCCAGCAGGGGGTGGTTTCGCCTGGCATTTTTCTCGATATAGGAGTGCCATCATTTTTGCTCCAGAAATATTGGTCTGAACAGCCATCAAGTCCCAAAGTGGGTAGATAGGCGTTGGCGAAGTCAATGTTTTTGATGGCGTCTTTGGCTACCGGTGGTTCACTTGGTTTGCTCTCACTAGGGTTTAACTCTTTTTCAGGGTGAGGTTGCGCCTTAGAACTGCCGATCAAGGTCATAACTTCTAGCTCGGAGGATTCCTTTGGGGTGGGAGGATTAGTTTCTGCAGATTCTGCGTTTTCGGTAGTATTCTGCGAGCTTTGGGTGGGCTGTGAGGGGGAATCTTGAGCGATACTGGTGGTATAGATTCCTTTGCCGTCACAGGTGACTGCAGCGGGCTTTTCCAAGTTTTGCACCCACAATAGTTTGCTGGTTTCCGGGTTATAGGCAACGATCTGACTAGCGTTAGTGGCCGAAGGGCTAGCTCCAACTATCAGGTGCTTATCGGCGTAAATTTGTTCTTTGAAGTGGTATTTCTGGTTTTGGTTGGTTTTTATGGTGTCTTTGGTCTGGTTTGACCCCCCACCGCCAAAGAATCATCACTGCTAAATAACTTGTATAGGGTAATCCCTAAAGCACAAACCGCAAGCACTAGCAATACACACAAGGAGACTATTAAAGCCCGTCGCGATTTAGCTTTTCCACCAGGATCCGGCTGCCCCGGATAGTAAGGAGGTAACGGTTGCCCAGGATAGGTAGGAGGTGTCGTCTGCGAGACATGGTATGCAGGAGGTACCGGCTGTCCGGGAGAAGTAGCATATGTTGGTTGAATTGGGTAAACCGGAGGGGCTGGTGGGGGTGTTGAAGGAAATCCATTCGGGGATCCGTGGGAGCTGCCAGCATTACTATCTTCATCAGGGGAAAACTTCGACATATCAGCACTCTAACAAGCCCAAACCGTCCTCAATAGAAAAAAAGAGGACTACCTTCCCAGAGATATTATTGAAATCAAGTACCTGCCTGTTTACCCAGCTATCACTGCGTATAAGGAGTTGGGTGTTTTGCCGAAAACTAGCAAATAGCAACGTCTGTAAAAGATTGACTGGGGGAGTGGCTCCCTCTACGTTCCGTAATCCGAAAAAGCTATAGCGTTGATACTCTCCTTCGAGTTACAATGTAATACGAAGGAGGGTGTCGATGTTAGAAGCTACTATGACTGTGCGGTTAAGCCAGGCGGAAAAATCTTTGATAGCTGATTACGCACAAATAATCGGAATGAACACTTCCCAATTCATGCGGCAGTGCGTATTGGAACAGATTGAAAATGAAATAGATGTTGCCGCCTACCAAAAGGCTAAGGCGGAATATGATGCCAATCCAGTTAGCTACGACCTAGATCAAGTGGAAGAGATGCTGGGATTGTGAGTTGGAAATTGGTGATTTCACCCCATGCAGTCAAACAACTCTCCAAGTTAGATAAACCAACTGCGAAACTGATTACCTCCTGGCTGCGGAAAAATATTTCCCAATGTGAGAATCCGAGAGAAAAAGGAAAAGCACTTAGTGCTAACCTTGCGGGTTCCTGGCGCTATCGAATAGGAAACTACCGGGTTTTGTGCGAAATAAAAGATGATGAGTTGATAGTGCTAGCCTTTGAGGTCGCCCATCGCAGCAAAGTTTACAGGCAGAGTCGCTGACTAGAAAAAGCGACTATTACTTTGCTGAAAATAGAACTGAGCTGCTGCTAATAACTGCTATTAAAATCTGTGATTTCGTGTCCCGTAATCGTTGTTTGTGTTTGGATTTTGTCCATGTTGCCCGACGAGGGGTTTGGTTCAAAGACGGTTATCTTTCCCGCAGGATAACCATTAGAGGATCCGGGATGCCGCCAGCATTACTATCTTCGTCAGGGGAAAAATTCGGCATAAACCCGCTCTAGCAAGCACTATCAGCAGCAAAATGAAAACTAAATAAATCAGACCATAGACACTGACCAGCCTCTTGATATTCTCAAAATGAACAAAATCGGTTTCAACGCTGGTAGCGATATTCCCCGGGAAGTGCTGCGACCTGGTTCCAGCCTGGATAGCATGGAAGAGAACGATCTGAAAGGCTGTTGAAAGGAAAATACTCATGGCAGTTCATGACAATGGACCGGAGCCCTATAGCTTCGATTTGGAAACCGAGACCAAAGAAAATACCAACTACCGTACCACCGCCTGGACCGGGAAATACCTGCAGGTAACCCTGATGTCTATCCCGGTAGGTGAATCCATCGGCCTGGAAGTACACCCTGACAACGATCAGTTCCTGCGCCTAGATGCTGGTAAAGGCAAAGTGGTAATGGGGGATGCGGAAGATAACCTCACCTTTGAACAAGAAGTCGGCGATGGCTGGGCGGTAATGGTACCGGCCGGCAAATGGCACGACATTATTAACATCGGTGATGAACCGATGAAGGTTTATGCAGTTTATTCGCCTTCCCACCATGCGAAGGGAATCGTACAAGAGACTTTCGCTCAGGCGGAAAAGGACGAGGAATCCGGCAAGGACGTTCCTCCCGAATGGACCGTACAGCTAGGTAAATAGCCTATTTATCTAGTAGACGACTTCAGTAGGTAGCTAACTTTGGTTACTTACTGCGTGAGCGTTAGTAAATAAAATCTGGTGGCGCCGCCCCGAAATCGGGGCGGCGCCACCAGATTTTTTACTAACGGATATTAGGCTTTAACCCAGATTTTTAAGCAGCTTACTCTAGGACTGTAACTTATTGAGCGCGGCATCTAGACGGGTTAGTTTCGCGGCCATTTCACCGCTGCGGCCAGGACGAATATCCGCTTTTAACACTAAAGACACCCGCGGAGCAAAACGCGATACCGCTTCACAGGCGTCCTTTATTACCTGCATACATTCATCCCACTCGCCCTCAATAGTGGTGAACATGGAATCCGTACGGTTAGGTAGTCCCGAATCCCGAATAACTTTTACCGCGGCAGCAACTGCGTCATGAACTCCGCCCTCAGCGTCAGAGGCGGAAGGAGTAATAGAAAATGCAACTAACATATTTTTTACTTTAGTACCTCTGCTAGCGAAACTGACTAGCAGATCCAAGTTCCCAACCCTTTATCCTGATTCTCGTTCATGTGAAAGCAGTCCCACCAAGCCCAAGTACTTCCTGGGCACTAAGAAAATCGAGAAAAGCTGACACAAATTGTTTGTTGGTTTCTAGTAGCTGATTAGTACGCCAGGCGCTGCCCCTGGTAGGCTAAAAGGGTAGTTGGTTCCTGCGGGCTTGTTTCCATAAGTCCCGGGCAAGCAACTAACAGGCTCCCCGGGCAGCAGGTTTTACCAGAGGTCAGGGGGATGCGGTTGGGTAGTGGGTGAGAATTCAGACGACTTCCCGATACCGCGCGCAAAATTTCATACCGGGCAGCTATTTCATATAAGGGAAGACTTTGAATAAGCGGATTTTCGTAAGGAAAAAGAACGATACTACCCAGTTCAATGTCTATGACATTTTTGGTCTTGACGCGGCTGCACTGGAAAAAGCCAAGTACACCGTATTCGCTGAGATCAACCAGGATCTGGTGCTTGACGAGATTGATATCGATGACTACTACGTCCTCGAATACCTACCGGGACAATTCGACCAGCGTGCCGATGCCGCGGAAAAATGTCTACAGTTGCAAGGCTATGAAGCTACTGTCAAATGCGGATACGGGCATACCGGCAAGGTTGAATTCAATCCCATCGAGATGCGGCTTAAAGATATGTCGGTGCTGGAAAACGAAACTTACGTTCCTAATCGGCAATTGCCTCCCAGTATTGAAATCACCGAAGACTACTATGAAAATGCTGCTTTGGCGATGACCAAAGCAGACTTGCTGTTCATCAAAGGCTATTTCGACAGTATCGGGCGTCTACCTACCGAAACTGAAATTAAAGTAATCGATACCTACTGGTCAGACCATTGTCGCCACACCACGTTTGAAACTGAGCTCACCGATGCCGCTTTTAGCGGTCCTTACGCGGATCGCCTGCAGGAAGAATGGGATCGCTACCTAGAGGAACGCAATAGTGAAAAACCGATTACCTTGATGGATTTGGCCACCTTGGCGGCTAAACGGGAAAAGGTAAAGAACCAGGAAGTCTCCAATGAGATTAACGCCTGTTCGGTATATGTAACTGTGGGCGGCGAGCGGTACATCCTGCAGTTCAAGAACGAAACCCACAATCACCCCACCGAGATCGAACCGTTCGGTGGGGCTTCTACTTGTATTGGGGGCGCTATACGTGACCCCTTATCGGGACGTACCTTTGTTTACCAGGCAATGCGTATTTCCGGCAGTGCCGATCCCCGGATAGCAGACCCCATCGAAGGCAAACTATCCAGTAAGGAAATCACCCAGCGAGCAGCTGCCGGATATTCCTCTTACGGTAACCAGATTGGGCTGGCCACCAACTATGTTAAGGAAATATATCACCCCGGTTATCGGGCAAAACGCCTCGAACTCGGCTTTGTAGTAGGAGCAGCTCCCGCAGAGAACATTATTCGCGAAGAACCTGCCCCCGGCGACTTGATTTTGCTAATCGGAGGACGCACCGGACGTGACGGGATTGGGGGAGCTACCGGATCCTCAAAAACCCACACTCGAGACTCCTCCCAAACCGGTGGGGCAGAGGTACAAAAAGGTAACCCGATTATTGAACGCAAGATTCAGCGGCTCTTCCGCAGAGGCGAGGTCGCCAAGCGGATTAAGAAATGTAATGACTTTGGGGCGGGAGGAGTCTCCGTTGCGATCGGAGAACTGGCTCCCGGCTTGGAAATAGAACTCGACCGGATACCGGTCAAATACCAGGGGCTAAATGGTACCGAGTTAGCGATCTCGGAATCTCAAGAGCGGATGGCAGTGTGCATAGACCCCGAAGACTTGCAGTTCTTCTATGATGCTTGCGAAAGTGAAGACGTAGAAGTAACCCACGTGGCGACCGTGACTGCAGAGCGGCGCCTGGTGATGCATTACCTGGGAGAAACTATTGTAGATATTTCCCGGGACTTCCTCGATACCAACGGGGTGCGTTCCCAAGCTAAGTTTAAAGCCGCATCTAGCGGGGAAATATCTACCCGGCGCAGCGTATCCGGGGCGAACCTACAGGAAAAACTGCAAAATAACCTGGCAGATTTAAATATTTGTTCCCAGCGCGGACTCAACGAAATCTTCGATTCCTCGATTGGTGCCACCACGTTAACTTTGCCCTATGGCGGTAAATTCCAGCGCACCCCCTCGCAGGTAAGCGCGCAGCTGGTATCTCTAGAGGACGGACAGGCCGAGGTAGCCTCAGTAGCGGCCTACGGTTTTGAACCTTCGCTAGCCGAACTTAGCCCCTATCACAGCGCCATCGTTTCCGTAGTGCAATCCATGTCGCGCCTGGCCGCAGCCGGGGTGGATTACCACGACTTGTATTTCACTTTCCAAGAATATTTCCAGCGCCTGAGCGAAGACCCCGAGAAGTGGGGAACCGTGGTGGAAGCCCTGCTAGGAGCTAACCGCGTTTTGCGCCACTTCCACCTGGCCTCCATCGGGGGCAAAGATTCCATGTCCGGCACTTTCGAAGACATGCATGTGCCGCCTACTTTGGTTAGTTTTGCGATCGGTATGCAGGAAGCGGATAAACTGCGCACCCCGGAATTTAAAGCTCGTAATCACCGTCTCTACCTGCTGCCAGTGCAGACCGATGAACTGGGGGCAGTAGACCTGGAATCTTTCCAAGCCGCCCTTGATAAGTTGCAAGCGATTAATCCCCTCTCGGCATATGCCCTCGGATATGGAGGGATCGCAGAGGCGCTACCAAAAATGGCTTTCGGAAACCGGATCGGGTTCAGCATCGATACTGAAGAAGATCTATTTGCTTCCCGCTATGGCAGTTTCCTACTCGAAACCGATCAGCATTTGGACTTACCGCTGTTGGGATACACCGGTAGCTGGTCAGATAGTTCCATTAACGGGCAACGCTTAGATCTGGCAGCTTTACAACAAGCTTGGGAACAGCCCCTGGCAGATATTTTCCCGACCGCTGGCAGCCAGCTTCCAAACGATATTTCTAGGTCTAGTGAAACCTGCCTGACTAAACCGCGCCATGCGCCCTATAGAAAACAAAATCCGCAGGTATTTATCCCCATCTTCCCCGGTACTAACTGTGAATACGATATGGCTCGTGCCTTCGCGCGCGAGGGTGCGCAAGTAGTAACCGAGGTTTATCGGGATGCTGCCTCCTATGCCCGGCAAATCGAGCAAGCCGATATTTTGGCACTGCCTGGCGGCTTCTCCGTGGGCGACGAACCCGATGGCTCGGCAAAGTTCATCGTTTCGGTGCTGCGCCAAGAACAGGTTAAAGAAGCCGTCCACTCCCTACTGCGCAAAGGCGGTCTGATTCTGGGAATCTGCAATGGTTTCCAGGCGCTAATCAAATCCGGATTGCTTCCCTACGGACAGATTCGTGATTTAGATCCGGATTCACCGACCTTGGCCGCAAACGACAGCGGTCATCACGTCGCCAAAATCGTCCATACGGCTATTGCATCGGTAGCTTCCCCCTGGCTCAGTTCCTTTGATGTGGGAGAAGTCCACCATATACCGATTTCTCATGGCGAAGGACGAGTAGTCATGAGCCCTGAGCAGTACCGCGAATGCTCGGCCTCGGGACAGATAGCTACTAAGTATTTAGGGGAAAACCCCAATGGATCTTCCTTCGGAATCGAAGGGCTGTTGGCTCATCAGGGACAAATCCTGGGAAAGATGGGTCATTCAGAAAGGAGCGGTAGCGGGCTATACCTCAACTACTGTCCCGAAATAGAACAAAACCTATTCAGAAACGGGGTTAATTATTTCCGATGGATGTAGCAATCATTTTTGGTTCCGCCTCCGATAAAGAAAAAATGGCGGGCGCGGCCAAATGTTTAGACGAGTTCGGATTGGAATATAAAGCGTATATCGCTTCGGCGCATCGGGTACCGGAACTTTTAGAGAATATTCTAAAAGAGGCCGTGGATTCGGGGGCGAAAGCCATTATCGCCGGGGCAGGGCTAGCGGCACACCTACCCGGGGTAATTGCCTCTAAAGTGACGATCCCGGTAATCGGGGTACCTTTAGACGCGGCCTTAGGTGGTCAAGACGCCCTCTACTCAATCGTGCAAATGCCGAAAGGAATCCCGGTTTCTACGGTGGGAATCAATAATTCCTATAATGCCGCCATGGCCGCGGTGCAGATTATTGGCACCAGCAACGATCAGGTAGCTGCACAGCTAAAAGAGTATCGTGCGAACATGAAGCAAAAGTTTACTGCTGACCCGGTTAGTTTTTAACAGAATAATTTTAGATAAAAAGAAGGCAAATAATGGAAAAGAAAGAGTTCCTGTACGAGGGCAAAGCCAAGAAAATCTATGCCACTGATGATCCCGATAAGGTAATTGTTTATTACAAGGATGATGCCACTGCCGGTAACGGTGAAAAGAAAGGCACCATTGCTGATAAAGGCATTATCAACAATGAGCTCACCAGCTACCTGTTTGAAATGCTGGCCTCGCAGGGAGTAAAAACTCATTTCATTGAAAAGCTCAATGAGCGCGAACAGCTGTGCTGGAAGTTAGATATTGTGCCGCTAGAGGTCATCACTCGCAATATTATTGCCGGTTCTATGGCTAAACGGCTGGGGCTAGAAGAAGGCACCATGCCGAAGAAAATGATTCAAGAGTTCTCCTATAAGGATGACGACTTGGGCGATCCGCTGATCAACTCCGATCACGCGGTGGCTATTGGGGCGGCTACTGAAGAAGAGGTGGCAGAAATCCTGGAAGTAACCGCCAAGATTAACCAGATCCTGTCTGACGCTTTTAAGAAGGAAGGTATCCTCCTGGTGGACTTCAAGATCGAATTCGGTCGCGACAAGGACGGGAACCTGATGCTAGCCGACGAAATTACCCCTGATACTTGCCGGTTGTGGGATGCGGAAACCAAGAAGAAACTGGATAAGGATCGTTTCCGCCGGGATATGGGCGGGATCGAAGAAGCCTATAAAGAAATCCTGCATCGGATTACCAAGAAATAGTTATTAGTGCTGATCCCTGGGGGCAGAGCTACTCTGCCCCCACGGAGATCATCACTACTTAGGGCAAGGGAAACATAGATTATGGTCAGTTATAAAGATGCCGGTGTTGATAAAGAAGCAGGATACGAGCATGTGCGCCGGTTAAAGCAAATGGTCGCCTCCACCCAAAATAAACAGGTATTGGGTTCCCTAGGATCATTTGCTGCCCTCTACGAACTCGGTAAATACCAGGAACCCGTCCTAGTTTCCGGTACCGATGGTGTGGGCACCAAACTGAAAATTGCTTTCTCCTTAAAAAAATACGACACCGTAGGGATAGACCTGGTGGCCATGTGCGTCAACGATGTGCTCTGTCATGGGGCGCGGCCGCTGTTTTTCTTAGATTATTTGGCCTGTTCCGAGCTAGACGCAGAGGTCTCCTCGCAGCTGGTTGCGGGAATAGTTGCCGGATGCAAGCAGGCGGGGGCAGCGCTAATCGGGGGCGAAACTGCGGAGATGCCCGGCTTTTATCAAAGCGGCGAATACGATATGGCCGGTTTTACCGTTGGAGTGGTAGAAAAGGCCAATATTATCGATGGCTCGGCGATTAAAGAGGGCGATGTAGTGGTAGCTCTTCCTTCCTCTGGGCTGCATTCCAACGGGTTCTCCCTGGTGAGGGCGCTGTTTAAAGATCCTTTCCCTGCAGAGTTGCTGACTCCCACCAAAATCTATGTTCCCGAAATCCTGTCGCTGCTGGAGCAAAAAGTAGAGATCCATGGGCTGGCGAATATTACCGGAGGAGGGTTAGAGGAAAACGTACCGCGGATTATTCCTGAAGGTCTTTGTGCGCGGATTGAAAAAGAAAAAGTTCGTATTCCCGCCATCTTTAAACGCGAAGAATTTGGAGCGGTACCCGAAAGCGAAATGTGGGGAACCTTCAATATGGGAGTGGGCTTCACTCTGGTGATTCCCCCAGAGGAATTATCGAAACTAACCGCGTCGCTGCCCGAGGCCTATCAAATCGGAGAAATCCTTAGCAAAGAGCAATGCGACAGTCCTGCTGACACCCGAATCTGCCTGCTCTGACCGCAAGCAGCAAAGCCAGATAGAAAAGAGATAATACTGATGGCAAAGATTCTGATAGTAGGCAACGGGGGACGCGAAAACGCTATTAAGCGCGCCCTGGGAGCCCACGAAATTGCCCAAACCACGTCCTTAGATATGCAGGAAATCTTGTGCACTGCCCAGGAGTTCGCTGCGGATCTAACTATTGTGGGCAGCGAAGATCTGCTAGTTGCCGGGATTGGAGATCTGTTTAGCCAGGCCGGCATGAAACTATTTGGCCCGGGTAAAGCGGCGGCTCGTCTGGAAGGCTCCAAAGCCTATGCCAAAGACTTTATGCACAAATACGGGGTGAAAACCGCCCGCTACCAAACTTTCAGCGACTACGAGACCGCGATTGCGGGACTGGTCGATTTTAACCTCCCGGTAGTGGTGAAAGCTTCTGGACTGGCAGCCGGAAAAGGTGTAATTATCTGTAAAACCGCAGATGAAGCTCGCGATGCGATTGCGCAAATCATGGTTGAGGAACGATTCGGCAAAGCCGGAGAACAGGTTATCTTAGAGGAATACCTGGTCGGCAAAGAAGCCTCTATTCTCAGTCTCGCTAATGAACAAGGGATCTTTCCACTGGTATCTGCCAAGGATCACAAGAAAATAGGGGAGGGCGAGACCGGTCCCAATACCGGCGGAATGGGCACTTTTGCCCCCAATCCCTTCTACACTGCGCAGCGGCAAGCAGAGTTTGAACGTGATATTTTGGCTCCTACCTTAAAAGGAATTCAAGCAGAAGGTCTCGAGTTTGCCGGATGTATTTTCTTTGGACTGATGCTCACCGATAACGGCACTTACCTGCTGGAATACAATATGCGTTTCGGGGATCCGGAAACGCAAGTAGTGTTACCCCTGGTTGAGGGGGATTTTTATCAGCTGCTGGTGGCCTGTATGGAGCGGCGCCTGGAACCTACTGATATTAGAATCCGCGATCAAAAAGCTATTTGCCTGGTGTTGGCTTCGGGAGGCTACCCGGGCAGCTATGAAAAAGGTAAAGAGATTACCGGTCTAGAGGGCGTGGATTACCTGGAAGCGGGAGTGCGCCACGAAAACGGAAAAGCGTATACCAATGGAGGGCGAGTGTTGAATCTAGTAGCTCGCGCGGACACTTTAGAAGCTGCCCGCCAGGTGGTTTACGAAAATGCCCAAAAAGTAGATTTTGCAGGTAAAACCTACCGGAAAGATATCGGTGCGGATGTTATCTAGGGAGGGAAACATGACCGCTCAAATCGTTAATAACCTTGGAGAAGAGTGCGGAGTTTTTGGGATCTACGGCTCCCCGGACGCCTCTAGCCTGATCTACTACGGTCTACATGCTTTGCAACATCGCGGACAAGAAGGTGCGGGCATTGCAGTCTCCGATGGGGAAACCATTAGGGTTAAAAAGGCAAAAGGTCTGGTTAGTGAGGTTTTCGATGATCCCATACGGCTGGCAAAGCTAAGCGGTTCATGCGGTATTGGACATGTGCGTTACTCAACTTCCGGTAATAACTGGAGCTGCAATCTGCAGCCCTTCGTATTTCATATGCATAACGGGAATATTGCCCTGGCGCATAATGGCAACCTGGTGAACTCTCCGGATCTAAAAGTTGAGTTAGAACGCCAAGGTTCGCTATTTAACTCGAACTCGGATTCAGAAGTGCTAATGCACTTGATTATGCGAGAACAAGGCAGCTTTTACGAGCGGCTCTGTGCAGCCTTGCAGCGGCTACGGGGTGGATTTAGCTACCTGATTATGAATGACGACACCATGTACGGGATCGTGGATCCGCACTGCTTACGACCACTGGTAATTGGAAAGATGAAGACCCGCGGCGGTTGGGTAATCTCCAGTGAAAGTTGCGCCCTGGACTTGATAGGAGCTGAGTTTTATCGGGATCTGCGCGGCGGGGAAATCGCGATTATTGATGAGGACGGACTAAAGATCGAACGCTACTGTCCGCCGGCAGACACTTGCGTGGCCGCCATGGAATATATTTATTTCGCTCGCCCCGACTCCAATATTTTAGGGAAAAATGTTCATGCGGTGCGCAAACAATGTGGGATGACTTTAGCACACGAGCAGCCTACTCCCGGTGCCGATATTGTCATTGGGGTGCCAAACTCCTCGCTGTCGGCGGCCTCTGGCTATGCAGAAGCTGCCCACCTGCCCTATGAAATGGGGCTAGTGAAAAACCAATACGTGACTCGTACCTTTATTCAGCCCAAACAGTCGTTGCGGGAAAAAGGGGTACTGATGAAGCTTTCTGCGGTCAAAGGGATCGTAGAAGGTAAATCGGTAGTGATGGTAGATGATTCTATTGTCCGAGGTACTACTTCTCGGCGGATCGTCAAGCTGCTAAAAGATGCCGGTGCCCGCGAGGTACACGTGCGGATCGCTTCTCCGGAGTTTATTTTCCCCAGTTTCTACGGGATTGACGTTTCCAACTCAGCAGAACTGATTAGCGCCCATATGAATGTGGAAGAACTACGAGATCATTTGGGGGCAGATTCCTTAGGGTACCTGTCGATACCGGGGTTGGTGGCCTCCGTGGGGCTGAACCTGCCTGGTAAATACGGAGGCCTCTGTATGGATTCTTTCGCCGGTCACTATCCGGCCGGGCTGGGCAGCTATGAACAGGAATATTTAGAGACTCAAACCGAGATTCAAAAGAACTTCTCTGCCTAGAATCCCCGCGTTGCTTTAGCAAGCTACCCAGCTGTAGGAGCTGTCCCAACAGCTTTTTTATTCGCCGGCACGGATTTTATCGCGCGCGCGATAAGCGGGGATAAGCTCGGTGGCAAGCATAGCCGCAACTACTAAGGAACCCCCGAAGATCATTCGCGAGGTCACGTCCTCGCCCCCAAAAAGAACCGCAAAGGCCGCCGCGAACACCGGTTCCATAGTCATTACTACGGCTGCCTTAGTGGGACGCAGGTGTTTTTGCGCCCAGGTCTGCATGATTAAGGCTCCGATGGCTGCGAACACCACCGTGTAAAGCAGCACTGTCCACTGCCTAGCGTCCTGGGGTAACTGCAGACCAAAGGGCAGAGCCGCTAGAAAACAGAAAACACCAATCGCGATTAATTGGATGGCCGCTAAGGTTATGGGGTCGTCTTTGGCGGCCCAGCGAGCGGTGAGTACGATGTGGAGGGCAAAAAGAGCTGCTCCCGCCAGAGTTAATAGTTCCCCGAAACCAATGGAGAATCCATCAAGACTCAAAACCATTAACCCGGCCATCGCCACCAGGGCAGCAGCTAGGTTTACTGGCTTAATCTTTTCTTTGAAAAGCAACCACACTAGCAGGGGAGTGATCACTACATACAAGCCGGTAATGAAACCTACCACCGAGGCATCGGCACTCTCTAAGCCTTTGGTCTGTAAGACTTGCGCCGTGGAATAGACTGCACCTAGCGCAAAAGCATGTTGCCAGACTTTTCGGCTAGCCCTCTTTAAGCGAGGAAAAAATATCACTGCCGAAAGTGCTCCCGCGATCACGAACCTAACCCCTAGAAAAGATAAGGTGGTCATCGTGGTCAGCAGGTCTTTGATCAGGAAAAAGGTAGAACCCCAAAAAGCGGTGGTTAGTATCAGCGCTAAAACTGCTAGAGACTGCAGATAGTAGCGATTGAGTCCCTTCAAATCATCCCCCTTTGATTTTCACCGTCATTCGATTCTAGGAGGCTTAGTTGGCGCAAAGCCATTTGTGAGGGTGTGTACTGCGGCACCTTATAGGAATTAGTAAGGAGAAAGAGGACACAAAAGCTGCCCCCTATCGGGCTTAAAGGTATTAGGAGAGGTAACCATGTGCTATTCTTCCTTCAGGAAAACGTTAGGAGCGTGATGGGAATCAGACGGTGGCGGCAACTACCTGAGGTTTCTATTTCCATTTTCACCCCGCTGCGGCGGGGCATTTTTTTATCAAAAACACTCAGTTGGAAAGGGCAAAAGCATGCCGGAAGACTATGATTTCCCGCGTTTCGGGGTAGGACAACACCTAATTTCGGTTGGGCAATTTGATCGCAAAAACCTGGGGGAACTCTTCGATCTTGCCGAGTTCTTGCGTCCTGTCGCGCAGCGGAAACAAATCTGCACGGTGCTAGATGGTGCCGTTTTGTGTTCCCTATTCTTCGAGCCCTCGACTCGTACCCGCCTATCTTTTGAATCCGCCTTCTTGCGGTTGGGCGGGGAAGTAGAAACTACTACCGGCTTTACTTTCTCTTCTATGGCTAAAGGAGAATCAATCGCCGATACTTCCCGCGTGGTTTCCGGATTCACCGACGTGTTAGTGGTGCGCCACCCTGATGCTGGTTCGGTAGCCGAATTCGCCCGTCATTCGGTGGTGCCGGTGCTCAACGCTGGCGATGGTTCTGGCGAGCACCCGTCTCAAGCCCTCCTAGATGTGTTTACTATGCGCAAAGAACTGGGCAAACGTGGAAAAACTCTTGACGGAAGCACCATTGCGATTATGGGGGATCTGAAATACGGGCGTACCGTCCATTCTCTAATGAAATTGATGAGCTTGTATGAGGGGGTGACTTTCCGGCTATTCTCCCCGCCTTCCCTGGAGCTGCCCCGAGAAATCGCCGAGTATGCGATTTCACGAGGCGGGCGAGTAATCGATTGCAATAACCAGATTGAGGCTTTGGAGGGCGCAGATACGGTTTACGCCACCCGGGTGCAGCGCGAACGGATGACTGAAGAGCTGGCTAAGTCGAAAGAATTGCAGGGGTGCCTACTAGATAAGGCGATGTTAGAGGAGGCGGGAGCGCATGACATCGTTATCTGTCACCCGTTGCCGCGAGATTCCCGCCCCAACGCTCTTGACCTGTCGACCGATGTGGATGAGCTACCGGGGCTGTCTATTTTTAAGCAAACCGATAATGGGGTCTTGGTACGGATGGCAATGTTCCTGACCACGATGGGAGTCGGGAAAGAATTGGTGCAAGCCAAAACCAAACATAAGATCTGGAAAGTAACCCCCGACGACTAGAAATATCGAGCTTTTAAAACTGACCGGCAGGAGGGTAAATCCCCTACCGGTCAGTTCTATATAAAGCGCCTGCGTTACTTGGGCAACCCTATTTCTTAAATAGAGTCTTGCGGGCATATACCGGCTCGGAAGTTACCTGTAATCCCAAATTCCGGAATATCTGGGTATCAACCGAACCTAAAATAGTGGTGGTATGTACTTCGCAATCTCGCAAGTGAGCGAGTTCTTCTAACGCTTTGCGTGCGTTCTCATCAGTATCTGCTGAAACCGACAGGGCAATTAAAACCTCGTCCGTATGTAAACGGGGGTTACGCGCGCCCAAATGGTCAACTTTCAAGGTTTGGATGGGCTTAATAGAAGAGGGCGCCAGCAGCTGCACTTCCTCGTCAATGCCGGCCAATAGCTTTAAGGCATTCAGTAGCATCGCTGAGCAACAACCCAGCAGGGGAGAAGTTTTACCGGTAACAATGCGTCCGTCACCTAGCTGCATCGCTGCCGCCGGAGCCTCAGTTTCGGCCTCCAGATTCAAAGCTGGGCGGACTACGTAACGATACTCTTTAGTGATTCCTAGTTTTGCCATGGTCATGGCAATCCGATGCGATTCGATAGGTTCGGCATGAGTAGCTGCCTCATTACCCAAGGCGTGATAGTAACGGCGTACCACTTCCTGTTTAGCCGCTTCCTGACAAACTAAATCATCGCTGATACAAAAGCCCGCCATATTAACGCCCATATCGGTGGGGGACTGATAGGGGCAAGAGCCCGCTAGTTGTTGCAGCAAGGAGCGCAGCAAGGGAAAAACTTCCACATCCCGGTTATAGTTAACCGCCTGTTTTTCGTAGGCCTGCAGGTGGAAAGGATCGATCATATTGACATCGTCCAGGTCAGCAGTGGCGGCCTCATAGGCAAGATTCACTGGATGATCGAGGGGAAGATTCCAAATCGGGAAAGTTTCAAACTTGGCGTAACCAGCTTTTATGCCCCGTTTATATTCGTGGTATATCTGAGAAAGGCAGGTTGCTAGCTTTCCGGAACCCGGTCCCGGAGCAGTCACGACTACCAAATCGCGACTAGTTTCCACATAGTCATTGCGACCGAAACCGTCCTCCGAAACGATCAGCTCAGTATTGGAGGGATAACCGGGAATCGTATAGTGCCGGGCAACTTTAAGACCGGAACGCTCTAGGCGTTCTTTGAATAGCTTGGCGTTGTGGTTATCTTCTTCCATCTGGGTTAAAACAATGTTTTCTACTAGGAAGCCCCGTTCGCGAAATACGTCTACCAGGCGGAGAACATCCTGTTCATAGGGAATCCCTAGATCTGCGCGAATTTTTTGCCGGTTGAGATCTTTCGCGTTGATGGCAACCACGATTTCCATTTCATCGCGTAGCCGCTCCAGCATAGAGATCTTATTATCGGGAGTAAATCCCGGTAGTACCCGAGACGCATGGTAATCATCAAAAAGTTTGCCCCCCATTTCCAGGTAGAGCTTGCCACCTATCTGCTGGCGACGTTCATCAATATGTTGCGATTGTGAAGAAATATAACGCTCAGAATCAAAACCAATCCGCATAGGACCCTTCCTGTTTGTCAACTTAACGGGGGTCATGCGCCCTTACCCATAATAGTGGGTGCAACGCCGGCGGTAAACCTGGCAGTAAATAGGGGTTTTCTGTGCCTGCCAAGAGCCAAAAAGAAGTTGACAATCCTAGGTAATGGGGCGCGGGTTCTCTTTGCTTCTCGTTTATCTATTAGGATCGAATAGTGAGTGTAAAGCTAAGTCGCCTGGTGGAACGCCTAGAGGAACTGTATCCTCCCTATTTAGCTGAAGAATGGGATCGGGTGGGATTGATTACCGGGCATCCAGATTCTGAAATCGATAAAGTCCTGGTAGCAGTGGATCCGGTAGCCAAAGTTCTGGAGCAAGCGATTGAGGTCGGGGCGCAACTTATTGTTACCCACCATCCCCTCTATTTGCGGGGTACTTCTTTTGTGGCAGCTACCGATCCGAAGGGGTGCCTAATCCACCGGCTAATAGAAAACGGGATTGCGCTGTTCAACGCGCACACCAACGCTGATTCCGCAGAGGGCGGGGTAGCTGATTGCCTAGCCGCTGCGGTGGGATTGGAAAATACCCGTCCGTTGCTTCCCCTTAACGAGCATACCGGCACCGGGCGGATTGGAGATTTACCCGCCGCCTTGCCGCTTAAAGATTATGCGCAACAGGTTGGGCAGGCTTTACCGGCGTGCCCAGCCGGAATCTTAGTGGGAGGAGATCTGGACGCGAAGGTGCAAAGGATCGCAGTTAGCGGCGGTAGCGGTGATTCTTTCTTGGAGGAGGCGCGCAAGGCGGGAGCAGATGTCTATATTTGTGCTGACTTGCGCCATCATCCGGCTTCCGAGCATTTAGAGGCGGGCAAACCCTATCTTATTTGTGCCACTCACTGGGCAAGTGAATGGCCATGGGTACCTGCTTGTGCTCGGCAACTAGAACATAGTTTTGTTGGAGAACTGACGGTGGAGGTCTCCAAGATTTGCACTGATCCCTGGGCAGCGCGGATAGCGCCGAAAACATTGGAGAGTTAGAGGAGAAAGCAATGGAAGCGCCTTGGAAAGACCAGCTGGCTTTACTAGATTTGCAAGAGCTGGACACTAAGATTGCCAGATTACGGTTTCGGCTCAAGAAAATGCCCCAATTGGTACAGCTAACGGAACTGAGTGAAAAAGACCGTAAGTTGGACAACAAACACACGCAACTGTCAGCGCTTAAAACCGATAAACAGCGGGAAATTACCAGCCTGGAAAATGACCTGACAAGCATCCAAAATCGCCTGCAAACTCAGCAACAACGCTTGGATGCGGGAGCGGGAACCCCTAAAGAGTTGGTGAGCCTCCAAGAAGAAATCCAACAGATGGGTAAGCGAATCTCTGATTTAGAGGAGCAAATGCTTGCGCTGATGGGTGAGCTGGAGCAGCTAGAGGATCTCGAGCAGCAAATCACCCAGCGCAAACAGGAACACGCCCAAGAGATTTCGCGATTAAAAGACGAAGTTGGAATAGAAAACTCGCAAATCACTGCCCAGTTGCAGCAGCTAGAAAGTGAACGGGAAGAAAAAGCGAGCCCCCTAGATACCCAGTTGTTAGCTCTTTACGAGCAGGTACGCGGACAAACCGGGGGAGTAGGAGCAGTGAAAGTAGTTGACGGAAGACCCGTTGGATATGATCTGGCTTTTTCGGTCGCGGAAATCGCGCACTTGCGGGCAGCGAAACCAGAAGAAATTATTACCTCCGAGGACGAAGGCTATCTGCTGATTCGCTGCCCGCAATAGTGACTATTCATTTATTTAGCTGCTGTTTTAAACGATGCCTTGCTCCATCATGGCGTGGGCTACTTTCAGGAAGCTATTGATATTAGCTCCCATCACATAGTCGCCGGCATGCCCATATTCTTCGGCGGTTTGCGCGCATTCGTCGTGAATGTTGTGCATGATCTTGGTGAGTTCTTTTTCTACCTTCTCAAAGTCCCAAGAGGCGCGGGAAGCATTTTGGCTCATTTCCAAGGCCGAAGTGGCGACCCCGCCCGCATTTGCGGCTTTACCGGGAGCAAATAGCACCCCGGAATCTTGGAACAAGCTGGTGGCGTTAGGGGTGCAAGGCATGTTTGCGCCCTCAGCCACTACCTTTACCCCACCGTCAAGTAAACGCTTGGCGTCCTGCGAAGTAAGTTCGTTTTGGGTAGCGCAGGGGAGTGCCACGGTTCCCCCAACTGCCCAAGGTTTAGATCCGGAATGGTAGGTAACCCCCGGTTTACGCTTGGCATACTCGGTTAGCCGCGCCCGTTCTACCTCTTTAACCTGTTTGAGTAGCTGAACATCAATCCCGTCTTCATCTAGAACCCAGCCAGAAGAGTCGGAAACCGTCACGACTTTCGCGCCTAGTTGTTTCGCTTTTTCAGCCGCATAGATCGCTACATTTCCGGCGCCGGAAATCATTACCCGCTGTCCCTCTAGGTCGAGTCCCCGAGTTTGTAACATTCTTTGGGCAAATAGTACTGCCCCGTAACCGGTGGCTTCCGTACGAGCTTGGGATCCGCCCCAAGAAAGAGACTTACCGGTTAGCACTCCGGTTTCGAAACGGTTGGTTAGCCGCTTATACATGCCGAATAGGTAGCCAATTTCGCGTCCCCCAACCCCGATGTCACCGGCGGGGATATCGGTGTATTCCCCAATGTGTCGATAAAGCTCAGTCATAAACTGTTGGCAAAAGCGCATTACTTCGGTGTCGGAGCGTCCGTGAGGATCAAAATCTGATCCGCCTTTTCCGCCACCAATGCCCTGACCGGTCAGCGCATTTTTGAAGATTTGTTCAAAGCCTAAGAATTTCAAGATCGAACGGTTCACCGACCGGTGGAAACGCAGGCCTCCTTTATAGGGACCGAGCGCGGAGTTGAACTCAATACGGTAACCCCGATTAACCTGTACTTCGCCATTATCGTCCACCCAAGGAACCCGGAAAAGGATCTGGCGTTCCGGCTCTACCAGCCGGTCAAGAAGTTTAGTTTCAACGAACTCGGGATGCTTTTCTACCGCGGGGCCAATGGATTCTAGAATCTCCCGTACTGCCTGGTGAAATTCGGGTTCATTAGGGTTACGATCAAGAACTTCATCGTAAACCTTTTCCACAACACTGCTCATCAAGCGCCTCCTTAAAACTTTTTCGGTATGTCTCGTCCGCCGTATCGAACGAAGCGCACTACCCTTTTAGTTTTCATTTTCCGCCGAAACTTTACCACTGCTATCCACATTTTGACTAAAGCATTAACATTTTTGCCTTTCTCACAATTGGTGGCGGTGAGAATGGGACTTAGGGCATAATTTTTGAATCTAACTGTCGCTCTCTGGTAGCTAAACTTGGGCAATGGGCGATAATAAAGCTGTCGCGCGCCAGGTATCCTAAAGCCATGGCTGATCCTGTGTCTTACCGGCCGGCTCCGGCAGATATACCCCCCAGTCCCGGGGTTTATCGTTTTCTGGATAAAAATGGGCGGGTTATCTATGTGGGCAAAGCTGTGAACTTGCGTAACCGCCTAGCTAACTATTTTCAGCCCTTAGACTCACTGCATCCGCGCACCCGAAAAATGGTAACCACGGGAGCAGCTGTAAAATGGGTTACGGTCGGGAACGAGCTAGAGGCATTATCCCTAGAGTATTCGTGGATAAAAGAGTTTGCGCCGCGTTTCAATGTAATGTATCGCGATGACAAATCCTATCCCTATCTGGCAATAAACCTGGGTGAAGAGTATCCCCGGATCCACATTACGCGGGAACGGCGCCGAGCTAACTCGCGTTATTTTGGTCCCTACACCCAGGTGTGGGCGATTCGGGAAACCATGGATTTACTGCGAAAGGTTTTCCCGCTGCGCTCGTGTACCAAAGGGGTTTTTAATCGTTCCCAGGCGCTGGGTCGTCCCTGCCTAGAAGGCTATATTGATAAATGTTCGGCCCCCTGTGTAGGCAGGATTTCCAGCGAAGACTATCAGCAGCTTGCCGCCCAGGTGAGTGCCTTTTTGGATGGGAAAACCGAGCCTTTTACTTCCCGCCTTCGCCAGGAAATGGAACAGGCCGCTTCTCGGTTGGATTTCGAACAGGCGGCGAAACTACGCGACCAGCTGCGCGCCCTCGAAAAAGTTAGTGAAAAGAATACGGTAGTGCTGGACGAGGGGGTGGATGCGGACGTTTACGCCTTCGCCAAAGATGATCTTGAAATGATAGTGCAAGTGTTTTACGTACGTGCAGGCCGGATCCGCGGCGAGCGCGGGTGGGTAGTGGACACCCCGGAAGATAGCGATCTGCCAGAAATGCTAGAGAGTTTCTTAGAACAGACTTACGGGGAATATCGCCAGTTAAATAAGGCAGTCGCCCCCGCTAAAAGTGTAGATGACGTGGAGCATACTCCTACCCAGGCCATCCCGGCTGAGGTTTTGATGCCGGTATTGCCCGCCAGCGCAGCCACCTTGAGTGCCTGGCTAAGTGACATTCGCGGGAAAAAAGTCGAAATTAGGGTACCGAAGCGAGGACCGAAACGCTCTCTCATGGAAACTGTGGCGGAAAATGCTGCGCAAGCTTTGCGGTTACATAAAACTAAACGGGTAGGAGATTTAACGCAACGTTCCGAAGCCTTACGCCAATTGCAAGAGTATTTAGAGTTAACGGATGCTCCTTTGAGGATTGAGGGCTACGATATTTCCCATACTCAAGGCGCACACCAAGTAGGTTCGATGGTGGTGTTCGAAGATGGGGCTCCCTTAAAACGTGCCTACCGTAGCTTTAATATCCAAAGCACCCCTTCGGATTCTGCTGACGATACCAAAGCTATGAACGAAGTCCTCACCCGGCGTTTTGCTAGGCTGCGCCAGGAAGAAGCGGAAGCACAAAGGCAATTAGTAAGTACCGAAATCTCTGGGGAACGTAACCTGCGCCGTTTTTCTTATCCTCCGGACTTAATCGTGGTAGACGGGGGAGCGCCCCAGGTGAATGCGGCGCAAAAAGCCTTGGAAGCCGTAGGCGCCAATGTGAGTGTGATTGGATTAGCCAAGCGTCTAGAAGAAGTTTGGATACCGGGATCAGATTATCCAGTTATCTTGCCTCGTACCTCTCCCGCGCTTTATCTCTTGCAGTACTTGCGGGATGAATCCCATCGCTTTGCGATTACTGCACATCGGAAAAAACGCGGCAAAACCATGCGGAAATCGGTGTTAGATACGGTTCCGGGATTGGGGCCAGTACGGCAGAAGGCCTTGTTAAAACACTTTGGTTCCTTAAAGCGGCTGCGGGCAGCCGAAGAAAGTGAAATCGCGCAAGTTGAAGGTATTGGCCAGGTAATGGCACGGCAGATTTTTCAATCTCTTGCCGATAGCCGGTAAGTTGGCGCGCTTCGTTGCATACTTAGAACATGGATGAAGCTCACCGACAATACGAATCTTCCCCTCCCACTGTTCCCGAGGGAGTGCCGATTCTTGATGAAACCGCGCCCCCTCGTGATGCCAATGTTCCGGAGATGATTATTATTACCGGAATGTCGGGGGCGGGACGTTCGCGCGCCGGGCAGGCATTAGAGGACCTGGACTGGTATGTGGTCGATAATCTGCCGCCCGCCATGTTACTGCCCTTCGCGGATATGATGACTCCGGAAGGGGAAGGTATTCACCGCCTTGCCGCGATTGTGGATGTACGCAGCGGGGAACTGTTTTCTAAACTGCAATATTCCTTGGATGAACTATCGCGGCGCAATATCCGTTATCAGCTGGTTTTCTTGGACGCGGACGAACGGGTTTTGGTGCGTCGCTATGAATCTAATCGGCGTCCGCATCCGTTGCAAGGAGGAGGACGGATTCTCGACGGAATTCGGTCCGAGCGGCGAATACTGGCTCCCATTCGCGCCCGTGCCGATGCCCTAATCGACACCACTAATATGAATGTGCATGACCTGAATCGGCATATGCGCGATGTAGTGGCCGGTGAGGGGGAACGCCCGATGAAACTCACCGTAATGTCCTTTGGATTTAAAAATGGGATTCCCCTAGACGCTGATTGGGTTTGTGACGTGCGCTTTTTAGCCAATCCCTATTGGGTAAGCGAGTTGCGGCATTTGACTGGCCGGGACGCACCGGTAGCGAAATATGTACTGGATCAGCCGGGGGCCGAGGAATTCGCGGAAAACATGGTGAATATGTTGACCCCAATTTTCGACGGGTATTTAACGGAGCTCAAACCTTTCGTTACTATCGCGGTCGGTTGTACCGGCGGGCAGCATCGTTCGGTGGCACTGGCTGAAAAAATGAGTGAGCTGTTCCGGATGCAGGGCTTGCCGGTGCGCACTGTTCATCGAGATCTGGGGCTGGAATGAGGACGTTACTAGATTCAAACGGCTGGATGACTCGCGGGTGGACCGGCCCCAATATTGTGGCGCTCGGCGGGGGGCATGGTTTGTCAGCAACTTTGCGAGCCTTGCGACATATTACCCGGCAATTAACTGCCGTAGTCACGGTAGCTGACGATGGCGGCTCGTCTGGGCGTTTGCGCGAAGAGCTGGGGGTACTTCCTCCCGGGGATCTGCGGATGGCACTGGCGGCGTTATGCGATGACACCGATTGGGGATTGACCTGGCGAGATGCTATGCAACATCGCTTTAGCTCCGAGGGGCCGCTGGATAATCACGCGCTGGGGAATCTGCTAATTGTCACCATGTGGGATCTTTTAGGAGACGTAGTCGAAGGTCTAGATTGGGTGGCAAGACTGCTCAACTGCAAGGGCAAAGTACTGCCCATGTGTGCGGATCCCATGGAGATTGAGGCCGATTTAGTCCTCAATGGTAAAAAACGTACTGTCCATGGGCAAGCGAAAGCAGCCAAAGCTCCGGGGAAAGTAGTTGACGTGCGTCTAAGCCCGACTCACCCGCGGGTTTGTCCGGAGACTATCCAGGCGATTAAAGATGCCGAGGGAATCGTTCTCGGGCCAGGGTCTTGGTATACCTCGGTGATTCCACACTTGTTAGTTCCCGAACTAGCCGCGGCTTTGCAACAGTCATCAGCAGGGAAAGTAATGGTGATGAATCTACAACCACATACGGATGAGACCGAGGATCTAACTCTGTCAGGACATATCGAGGCCTTCCGGCATTATGCGCCCGATACTAAAATCGACGTGGTGATTGTGGATCCCACCGCTATTGAAGATGATGATGATCTAGAAAGCGCCGCCGAATCCATCGGGGCAAAGCTGATTATGCGCCAGGTAAGGGCGGGGTCGGCCTCAGAGCAACATGATCCTTTGCGGCTGGCGGCAGCATTGCGTGATGCTTTCGAAGGGTATCTGTCGGAAGTGGGATTTTCTGAGCTCTAGCTAGAATGAAGTCTAGATCGAAACTAAGTATTTATTTTTTAGGGCGGAAAGGGATAACCAGATGTCGTTGACCTCAGATATTAAAAATGAACTAGCGGAGAAAACCTTAGCTAGGCAGTCTGAGGCGCAGGCGCAAACCGCTAGTATCTTGCGCTTTGCCGGTGGCATCCATTTGATTAACCGCAATATTGTGGTGGAGGCCGATGTCGACAATGTAGCGGTGATGAAAAATCTGGTTGATTGTCTGCAAAATCTTTTTGATACTCATCCCGATGTGGTGAAAGTAGAGGCCAAGGGAATTCGTGCCGATGATCGCTACGTGGTGCGGGTAGTAGAAAACGCCGGGACTCTAGCACGGTTGACCGGTTTGCTGGATCGAGCCGGGCGTCCGGTACGAGGGTTGTCTCCGCGCCTAGTCTCCGGTGATTTGGGAGTGTCTAAGGCCACCTGGAGAGGTGCTTTTATGGCTCGCGGATCGTTATCACAGCCGGGGCGCTCCGGATCTTTAGAAATTACCTGCCCTGGACCAGAGGCTGCGTTGGCGCTGGTGGGGGCAGCGCGCCGTCTCGGAGTAAACGCAAAGTCTCGCCAGGTTCGCGGCTTAGATCGGGTGGTGGTTCGTGATGGAGAGCAAATTTCTAAACTGTTAACCGCCATCGGGGCAGTAAAGGCGCAAGCAATTTGGGAAAAGAATCGCGAAACTAATCAAGTACGGGGCTCAGTTAATCGCTTAGCGAATTTTGATGACGCCAATCTGCGCCGCAGTGCCCGGGCAGCAGTAGCGGCCGCCGCGCGCGTAAAACGTGCCTTCGAGATTTTGGGGGACGATATTCCAGAACACCTCTTACAAGCTGGTCAACTGCGCTTGCAGTACAAAGAAGCTTCACTAGAAGAACTGGGGCATAAGGCAGATCCACCGCTAACGAAAGATGCGGTTGCCGGCAGGATCCGGCGGCTGTTAGCTATGGCAGATAAAGTAGCCCACGAGCGGGGGATACCTTCCACGCAAGCAGCAGTTGATCAGCAGGACAGCGATTAATCCGTACTCCCTGACAGTCGGGAATTTTTCCAGGGTAAAGTCTTAATAAATAACGACTATCGGCCTAAGCGCAAAGCCGCTATTTTGTGTAAACTAAAAACTAAGAGGACGACTCAAGATGGTCGTCCCCAAGATTGGGGCCGCTGGTTTCACTAGGTGGCCATGGATCTTGACCGAATAAATAGACTCCGCTGGTAAACCAGCAGTTCAGGAGGATAATAGTGACTATCCGTGTTGGAATCAACGGCTTTGGCCGTATCGGCCGTAACTTCTTCCGGGCCATTCGGGCTCAGGGCGCCGATATCGAGGTTGTGGCTGTAAACGACCTCACCGACAATAAAACTCTTTCTCACCTGCTAAAATATGATTCGATTCTCGGGCGCCTTGATGCTGAGGTAAGCTACGACGAAAAATCTATTACCGTAGGCGATCACAAAATCGTAACTTTCGAAGAGCGCGATCCTGCTAACCTGCCGTGGAGCGAAGTGGGTGCCGATATCGTTATCGAGTCCACCGGCTTCTTCACTGACGCCACCAAGGCAAAGGCTCACCTGGAAGGGGGAGCTAAGAAGGTTATTATTTCCGCTCCCGGTAAGAACGTGGATGCCACTTTCGTGATGGGTGTAAACCACACCGATTACGATCCCGAAAAGCACACCATTATTTCCAATGCTTCCTGCACCACCAACTGCCTAGCTCCGATGGCCAAGGTACTAAACGATAACTTTGGTATTGAGCGCGGCCTGATGACCACCATTCACGCCTATACCGGGGATCAGCGTCTGCACGATGCTCCGCACAAGGATCTGCGTCGCGCCCGCGCTGCCGCGCTGAACATTGTGCCCACCACCACTGGTGCTGCCAAGGCGGTTTCTCTGGTACTACCGGAACTGAAGGGCAAGCTGGACGGCTATGCTCTGCGCGTACCGGTACCTACCGGCTCGGTTACCGACCTGACCTTCACCCCCTCCAAGCCCTGCACCGCTGAAGAGATCAATGCGGCGATGAAGAAGGCTGCTGAGGGAGAGCTCAAGGGAGTTCTTGCATACTCTGATGACGAGCCGCTAGTTTCCACCGATATCATGACCGATCCGCACACCTCGATCTTCGATTCTGGCCTGACCAAGGTAATCGACGGCCAGGTGAAAGTGGTTTCCTGGTACGACAACGAGTGGGGCTACTCCAACTCCTTGGTCAACCTGACCAAACTGGTAGGGGAAAAGCTCTAAACTGATGCGACGTGATGCATAAGGTATGCCCGCCTGCCTGTCTCAGGCAGGCGGGCATAGTCTTATTACTCGTTTTACGCCCACCGGGGCAGGAAGGTTAACTAAATAATGGCTCTGAGAGATATTGAGTCCTTAGGAGATTTAACAGGGCGTAAAGTCCTGGTGCGCTCCGACTTTAATGTGCCGTTGCAGGACGGCAAGATCACGGATGACGGCCGGATTCGTGCCGCATTGCCCACTCTTAAAGCTCTGGTAGACGCCAAAGCGAAAGTTGTGGTGATGGCGCACCTCGGTCGCCCGAAAGGACAGGTAAATCCCGAATTTTCCCTTGCTCCGGTGGCCAAACGGCTCGGAGAACTGCTGGGACAGGAAGTAGTCCTGGCGAAGGACACCGTCGGCGAAGACGCTAAGAAACAGGCGGCTGCCCTAGAATCGGGACAGGTCTTACTACTGGAGAATGTCCGTTTCGATGGACGTGAAAACTCCAAGGATGACGCGGAGCGGGAAGCATTGGCTAAAGAATACGCGCAGCTTGCCGATTTCTTTGTCTCCGATGGTTTTGGGGTAGTACACCGTAAGCAAGCTTCCGTGTATGACATCGCCAAGTTGTTGCCTTCCGCGGCAGGATTCTTGGTAGTTAAGGAAATTGAATCCTTACGCCGGGCAACCGATAACCCGGAACGTCCCTATGGAGTCATTCTGGGAGGCTCCAAAGTCTCCGACAAATTGGGCGTTATCGAAAACCTATTGGAAAAAGCGGATTTCCTGGCTATTGGGGGCGGCATGGCCTACACCTTCTTAGCGGCTAAAGGCTACGAGGTAGGTAACTCCTTGCTGGAAACTGAGCAGATTGAAACCGTGAAAGGCTATATGGAAAAGGCTGAAGAGCGCGGGGTAGACCTGTTGCTGCCAGTTGATACTGTAGTCGCTCCGGAATTTTCGGCTGACTCTCCGGCAACTTTGGTTGACTGCGACCAGATGCCCACTGGTCAGATGGGGCTAGATATCGGACCTAAGACTGCCGAACTGTTCGGCGCGAAGATCAAAGCCGCCAAAACGGTGGCTTGGAACGGCCCTATGGGGGTATTTGAGTTCGCTGCCTTTAGCGAAGGCACTAAAGCGGTAGCCCAAGCTCTGGCTGACTCTGAATGCTTTAGCGTAATCGGTGGGGGAGACTCCGCAGCCGCTGTTCGTACCCTGGGATTTGATGAAAATAAGTTCAGCCATATTTCCACCGGTGGCGGAGCTTCTTTGGAACTATTAGAAGGTAAGACCCTTCCGGGTATTGCCGTATTGGAGGATTAATAACATGACTCGCACCCCATTGCTAGCTGGTAACTGGAAAATGAATATGAACCACCTCGAGGCAACTCGTCTGGTTCAAGAATTGGCTTTGGATTTGCAGGATCACAATTTCGACTACCGCAATGATGTCGTAGTGATTCCCCCGTTCACTGATATTCGCTCGGTACAAACTGTAGTGGAATCTGACAATCTAAAAATTACCTATGGAGCCCAGGATGTTTCTGTGCATGAATCCGGCGCTTACACCGGGGAAATCGCAGCTTCTATGCTCACCAAGCTGGGATGCTCCTGGGTGGTAGTTGGCCACTCGGAACGACGCGAATACCACAACGAGAGCGATGAACTGGTAGGTCAAAAAGCTGAGGTAGCTTTAGAAGCTGGTATGACCCCCATTATTTGCTGCGGTGAAGGCTTAGAAGTACGTAAAGCCGGTCAGCATGTAGCCCATATAGTTAAGCAGATCGAAGGCGCCTATAAAGGCATTTCTGCAGATGATGCGGTTAATACCGTAGTTGCTTACGAACCGATCTGGGCGATTGGTACCGGTGAAACCGCCACTCCGGAGGACGCGGAAGAAGTCTGCGGAGCTATCCGGGAAAAACTAGCGGAACTGTATTCGGCAGACGTGGCGCAGTCCATCCGGGTTCTCTACGGCGGTTCGGTCAAATCTGCCAACGTAGCCGAAATTATGGCGAAGCCGAATGTGGACGGCGCCCTCGTGGGGGGAGCCTCCTTGAAGGCCGAAGAGTTCTCTAAGATTGCTCGCTTTGATGACTAAGTAGCAAGCTACTGAAATTTTCCGCTACTTGGCGGTGAAGTTCCTAACGATTGGCGGCGGGTCAACCTAGACCCGCCGCCAATACGCTATAGTGAAGAGCAGTTCATACTTATTTGGGAGAAGAAACTAGTGGAAACCGTAATAGAGATTATCGCGCAAGTAGTGCTGGTACTATCCAGCTTATTCCTGATTCTCACTATTTTGATGCATAAAGGTTCCGGGGGCGGGCTATCCGACATGTTCGGAGGTGGCCTTACTTCTAGCGCTGGCTCCTCGGGAGTTGCTATGCGCAACCTCAATCGCATTACCGTAGTAACTGCTATCGTCTGGTTTATCAGTGTGGTTGTCCTTGGCCTGTTGCCCCGGTTTTTTTCATAGTGTCATTATTAACTAAATAATCGCTTAAGACCCTAGAGAAAGCCTTCCCCATCATGCGCAAAGAAGCGAAACACCCGCCCGCACATCGGCGCGAGAGTAAGTCTTCTTGGAAAATTGTGCTTACGGTTTTAGGGGTCCTGTCGCTGATTACCGTGCTTGCCGTGGGAGCGCTCATGGGATACTCCATGTACGAGGCAGGAAAGGTTAACCAGCCCAAAGTAACTCATGCCACTAAAGCTGTGGTTAAAACTGCAAAGCCGGCGACTTCCAGTACGCCTGCGCCAAAAGAAGTGCAAATAACTTTGGCGGCAACCGGGGACGTACTGGCACATGGCCCGGTAGTACAAACCAGCTGGAAGCACGGCAATGGAAGTCACTACACCCCGTCGATAGCGAAGCTGCGTCCCTGGATAGCGGGAGCCGATATCGCGCTGTGCCATCAAGAAATTCCTTTCGGTAAATCTGATAAAGATTCTGAGGGATATCCGGTGTTCAAAGCGCCACTAGGATGGGCGCAAGATAGCAAAGATATTGGCTTTGATGGTTGCTCGACTGCCTCAAACCACACCTTAGATCAAGGACGAGATGGGGTGGTGCACACTATCCAGGCCTTGCAGACTGCGGGGTTGGGAGTAACTGGATCAGCAGAAAGTTCCGAAGCGCCGCGCTATCAAATGTATGAGATCACCAAAGAGGGCCGATCCTTTAAACTCGCGCATATTTCGACTGCCTATGGCTTAAACCAGGGTGAAATCCCGCAATATAAACAGAATCCTTGGCTAGTAAATCTCACTACTGACGGCCAAATTATTGTGGACATTGCCCGGCAAGCGCGCAGTGCGGGTGCTGACTTTGTAGTTGCCTCGGTACATTCGGGAGTGGAATACCAATCCGCCCCTTCTGCGGAGCAAGACCGCATCGCCACTACCTTAGCCGAATCTGGGCAAGTCGACCTCTACTTGGGTCATCACGTGCACGTTCCCCAACCGATTAGGAAGATTCCGGGCGGAGTCGATGGTAAAGGACTGTGGGTTTACTACGGGGTCGGTAACTTGCTTTCGGGGATGAATCCTCGCCAGGGGATCGGCACCCAAGCCGGCCAAATCGCCTTTCCCACCATCACCTTGCCATCCACCGGTAAGCCTTATGTTTCTGCGGCAGGTTGGATCCCGCTGATTATGGATCGTTCTACTTTACAGGTGGTTCCGGGATATCTTTTTGAAACTGCCGAGGGCGCTGGAACCAACTTACCTAAAGCCACGGCCGCTCGCTATCTGGCTAATCTGCGCCAGGTTACCGAGGATCAAGCGACAGAGCTAAAAGCTCCGCCTAGCGCTGCTTCTACTGCTCAGATCAAACCTCTATAAAGGTAGGCTTTCCGGCCTCATTTGCGGGCACAGCTTATTGCGGTGTGAAGCCCAAAACGTGCCATTTAGGTACGCTAGCTCACATCCTAGGGGTCATCATTTCCTGAATATCGCGGATTGCCCTAAGATTATCAGCGTTGCAATTTATCCGAGCTGGGGAGATTTGCCTCTTATAGGCAGAGCCCCGCATACGAGCCACGGGAGCGTATTTGTGAAAACAGACGTGGAAAAGCTGGAAGAAACCAGGGCGAAACTAACCGTTCAGGTACCTTACGAAGATCTCAAACCGGAAATCGATAAGGTCTACAAGCAGCTAGGGAAGCAGGTTTCTATACCTGGCTTCCGCCCTGGACACGTCCCGAATCAGATCATTGACCAGCGGATTGGGCGTGGCTACGTACTAGAACAGGCCATTAACGAGCGGCTAGGTGACTTTTATGGGCGCGCCCTCGGGCAAGCAGAACTTACCCCGCTGGGACAGCCGGAAGTAGACATTATAGAAACTCCGGCAGTAGAAGGTAAACCGGGCGGGGATCTAAAGTTCACTGCGGAAGTTGATATTGTTCCCGAGTTCGAATTGCCCTCCTTAGAAGGGGTTTCTTTAGAAGTAGCCAAGCTCGAAGTTAGTGACGAGGACGTAGAGAAGGAACTTGATCAGCTTCGTGATCGCTTTGCCTCGCTAAAGACTGTTGAACGTCCGGCTCAAGATGGTGACTTTACCTCTATTGACATGGTCGCCAAGATTGGAGACGAAGAAATTGACTCCGTATCTGGGGTTTCTTATCAGATCGGGTCTGCTTCCATGCTCGAAGGAATGGATGAGGCCTTAACCGGGATGAACGCCGGAGATACTGCCGAGTTCAAGTCCACCTTAAAGGGAGGCGACCACGAGGGCGAAGAAGCTGATGTGACTTTGACTCTCCATAAGGTTAAGGAACGCGAATTGCCAGAAGCTGACGATGATTTCGCCCAGATGGCTTCCGAGTTCGACACGATTGGAGAGCTCCGTAGCGACCTACGTGGCAATGTGGAGAAGATGCGTCGCCAGCAGCAGGCTCTGGAGGCTCGCGAGAAGCTGCAGGACTACTTGGTAGAAAATACTGATTTCCCGCTGCCGCAAGCGTTTATTGATTCCGAGGTTGATCGCTTGGCTGAGGGAAATGAAGACGCCGATCGGGAGGAGATCACCGAGTCGGTGAAGAAGCAAGCCAAGCAGCAGATATTGGGGGATCGGATCGCTAATGACCGCGACGTTGAGATCGATCCTAACGAGCTGTATCAGTCGATTTTTGAGATTGCTCAAATGTATGGAGTTGATCCTATGCAGATGCTGCAGGATCAAAACCAGGTGGCCGCAATGGGGCAAGATTTGCGGCGTAATCGAGCATTAGTGGCTACTTTGCGGGAAGTGACCGTCAAAGACGAGGAAGGCACCGAGATCGACCTTTCAGAGTTCACTAAGGATCCTGCTGAGGCGCGTGCAGAGCAGGCGGCGAAAGCTGCCGCCGAGGCCGCCGCATCGGGCGAAGGTGAGGCTGAGGGCGAAGGCGACGAGAATTAGCTCCGTTTAGCAAGTTAACCTTTCGAAGCTGGTGGGGGCAGAAAGCGAGAGCTTTCTGCCCCCAGTAGTATTTCTCATCATTACACATCTTCAGGCTGGTAATAGCCCCTGGTCGTAAGTGTTTAAAATGATCCTAGCCTCACAATTTCCTGCGCTAAAAGCGTAAACGGCATGTGTAAGAAGAAAACCGCTTCCAAAGACGATAGTTTTAATAGTGAATTATTTTAGTCCCACAGATAAGGAAAAACCTGTGCAAACTGCGGCAGTAAAAAATGAGGGAGATCAGCCTAGCTCCCTAGCTTTAGGTGACCATGTATTCAATAAGCTGTTAAAAGAACGGATTATTTGGTTGGGCTCGGAAGTAGCCGAGGATAACGCCAACCAGATTTGCGCGCAGATGATGTTACTGGCAGCGCAAGACCCAGACAAGCCGATTTTCCTGTATATCAATTCCCCAGGAGGTTCGGTTACTGCCGGCATGGCGATTTATGACACCATGCAATATATTCAGCCAGAGGTAGTAACGGTGGCGCTGGGGATGGCAGCCTCAATGGGACAGCTACTACTTACCGCCGGTACCCCGGGTAAACGCTATGCCACTCCGCATGCCCGGATTTTGATGCACCAACCTTCCGGGGGAGTAGGTGGCACCGCCTCGGATATTCGCATTAACGCTAACTTGATCTTGCAGATGAAACAAGAACTAGCGGAGATCAACGCCCAGCGCACCGGTAAATCTGTCGAACAGATTCGCGAAGACTCCGAAAGGGATCACTGGTTTACCGCTCAAGAGGCTCTGGAATATGGCTTTATCGACCACGTTATTGAGTCGGCTCGCAACCTCGGCGCTGATGGAAAGGAACTGTAATCACTATGGCTTTTTCACCTCTATACCCGGCGGGAGCACCTCGTTTAGCAGCTAACATGCCCATTGATCGGTATGTGCTTCCCGAGTTTGAAGAACGTACCTCCTATGGTTTCAAACGCCAAAACCCCTACACGAAGCTTTTTGATGAGCGCATCATTTTCTTAGGGGTACAGGTTGATGATTCTTCGGCTGACGATATCATGGCTCAGCTACTGGTGTTGGAATCCCAAGACCCCGATTCTCTCATCACCATGTACATTAACTCGCCCGGTGGCTCCTTTACCGCTATGACGGCAATCTATGACACCATGCAATACGTTAAGCCGCAGATCCAGACGGTCTGCTTGGGACAGGCAGCTTCGGCGGCGGCCGTGCTTTTAGCTGGTGGCTCTGCCGGTAGCCGTTTGGCTTTGCCCAATGCGCGAATCGTGATCCACCAGCCTTCAATGCAGGGCTCGCAAGGACAGGCGACTGATATCGAGATCATTGCCGAAGAAATCGATCGTATGCGTACTTGGTTAGAGGACACGATTGCTAAGCACTCGGGACAGACTTCCGAGCAAGTGCGCAAAGATATCGAGCGCGATAAGATTTTGACCGCCCAGGCTGCCAAGGAGTACGGACTGATCGATCAGGTCTTAGAGTCTCGTAAGAACCCCGTAAAGCACTAGCATCCCTCAGGGCGCGTGTTGGCGCTGCCCAGTCTTAGAAATACCCCTAGGCTAGGGGAGTAGGGATTTGATTTAGGAGGGATCTAGGTGGACGAAGAGGCCGAGCTCTTAAAATGCTCGTTTTGCGGTAAGACGCAGCGGCAAGTACGCAAACTAATTGCCGGGCCGGCTGTCTATATTTGTAATGAATGCGTTGATCTTTGCAACGAAATCATGGAAGAGGATACCGCGAAACACTCGCGCTCCAAAGCAAAACCTCTGCCAAAACCTAAAGAAATCTACGACTTTTTAAATCACTATGTTATTGGGCAAGACCAGGCTAAACGGGCACTTTCAGTCGCAGTCTATAACCATTACAAGCGGGTGCAGGCTAAAGAACGGGGCCAGAACATTGACATGTCTTTGACGAAGTCAAATATTTTGCTGCTAGGTCCTACTGGTTGCGGTAAAACTCATTTGGCACGTTCTTTAGCTAAACTGCTTAACGTCCCATTTGCCATCGTAGATGCCACGGCGCTAACCGAAGCCGGATACGTAGGTGAGGACGTTGAAAACATCCTGCTTAAGTTAATTAATGCCGCCGATGGTGATATTAAACGCGCCGAACGCGGGATTATTTATATCGACGAGATTGATAAGATTTCCCGCAAAGCAGAGAACGCCTCGATTACCCGGGATGTTTCGGGGGAAGGCGTCCAGCAGGCGTTACTAAAAATTATTGAGGGAACCGTGGCTTCGGTACCACCCCAAGGCGGCCGTAAACATCCTCACCAGGACTATCTAGAGATTGATACCAATTCGATTCTCTTTATTGCCGCCGGAGCTTTTGCCGGTATAGATGACATTGTGAAGTCGCGACTAGGGCAACATTCCACCGGTTTTGGTTCGTCCTTAAAATCCTCCGCTGAACATGGAGATCTTTATGCGCAGGTAACTGCAGACGATTTGCATCGTTTCGGCTTAATCCCAGAGTTCATTGGACGCTTGCCAGTATTAACTTCGGTCAAGGAACTCACCGAATCCGATTTGGTGCGGGTATTGGTGGAACCGGAAAATTCTCTGGTTACCCAGTATTGCTCCCTATTTGAATTGGATGGAATTGACCTGCATTTCACCGATGGAGCCATTCACGCAATAGCTCGGATGGCCAGGGAGCGGGGCACCGGTGCCCGGGCGCTTTCTTCTATTATGGAGGCCGTGTTAAAGGAAACTATGTTCGAGGTTCCCTCCCAACCTGATGTGCGTTCGGTGACTATCACCGAAGAGGTAGTTAACCAGGGGGCGAAACCCACTTTGCTAGAGGCGGTTCCGCGTTCAAAGACCGCCTAATAGCCGTTTTAGATTTCTCGTAAACGCTACACCTAGCGCAGCGGCTAGCGGGTGGCGATTACTGTTGGCAGACAGCAGTATTAGTGGGGCTTAGTTGGACAGTGTTGGCCGTACTGGCTATCTCTCATTTATCCTTAGGACATGGACAGTAAGCAGGAAGACACCACCTCGCAGATTCCGCCCGAATTGGCTCAGGCTCGTGCCACTATCGACAATATCGATGCGGCGTTAATTCATATCTTGGCGGAGCGCTTCAAATGTACCCAAAAGGTGGGGTATCTTAAAGCTCGCCTAGGTCTTAATCCCGAGGATAAAGGACGGGAGCAACGACAGATAGCAAGACTAAGAGCCTTAGCTGAACAAGCGGGACTAGATCCGGTGTTCGCCGAAAAATTCTTAAATTTTATCGTGCAAGAAGTTATTCGCCACCATATCGATATTGCGGAGCAGCAGCGCGGCTAGTCCTACCGACAATAGACTGAACTATGGCAGGGATAAGCTAATTGCTAACCCCTAATCATCTTCTAGCGGTCCGCCATAGATAGCGTTAATCTCGTCTTCAAAACGCTTTATTACTACCGAACGTTTTACCTTTAGCGAGGGCGTCATCGTACCATTCTCTAAAGAAAAGTCCGTGGTTAATACCCGGATCTTGCGGATCGATTCAGCGCGCGAAACCTTCTGGTTGGTACGTGCCACCGCCCGTTCCAATGCCTTTAGCACTGCGGGGTTACGTGCCGCATCTGAAACATCCATCGGTGGCAAATTGTGATTGCGCAGCCAACCCGGCAGCATTTCCGCATCCAAGGTAACTAGGGCGGCAATGAAGGGGCGACGATCTCCTACAACTACCACATTCGAGATCAGCGGGTGTCCGCGCAGACCATCTTCCAAGATTTCTGGAGAGACATTTTTGCCGCCAGCAGTAACAATAATTTCTTTCATCCGCCCGGTGATATATACGAAACCGTCAGCATCAATCCATCCTTTATCTTCGCTATGTAACCATCCGTCTTCGGTATACAGCTCGGCGGTTTCTTTTTCTAAATTGAGGTAGCCAGGAGACATAGCGTCCCCCTTAAACAGTACTTCGCCCTCGTCAGAGATCCGAACTGCGATCCCGGGAACCGGTTGGCCTACCGATCCGATCTTGGCGCGAGCTGGTACGTTTACGGTAGCCGGTCCTAAAGTTTCGGTCAGGCCGTAGCCTTCACAAACCGTGACTCCTATACCGCGGAAGAAGTGCCCTAAGCGTACCGATAGGGGACCACCCCCGGAAATAATGTATTTGGCATTGCCCCCTAATAGATTAGTCAAGCGCGATAAAATCAGCTGGTAAAACACTTGTCGCCGAATCTTGAGTGCCCGGGAAGGTCCCTGCGGGGAGTCTAGAGCTTTGGAATAGTCAATAGCGGATTTGGCTGCCATTCGAAATAAACGTAACTTTATCCCATGTCCCGCGGACGCATCGGCGGCATTGTAGATCTTTTCAAGGACGCGAGGGACTGCCAATATATATGAGGGTTTAAAAGAGGCGAGATCCGCCAATAGATTCTTGGTGTCAGGTACTAATCCGAGAACTCCTGGCCCTATCAGAGCGCCCCAGGACACCAGACGCGCGAGCGCATGTGCCACCGGTAGGAATAGCAAGCAACGCGTGGTTTTCTGCATCCCGATCTCTGCCAAATAATCCAAGAGATTTGGCAGCAATGCGGTGGCGTTACGTTGAGTAATGATCGTGCCTTTAGGGCGCCCGGTGGTTCCGGAAGTATAAATAATGGTGGCAATAGTATCCCCGGTAATCTGGGAGTTATAGGAGTCGATGACTGCCGGAGCAATTTGTCGTCCCGCCTCAATGATGGTTAGCAAATCCCCGGCTGCCAATGAAAATATCCGGCATTTGTGATCCGCACGGGTGGCCACTGCTTGTATTAGTTCTTGAGAGGACTGGTTGGAGGCTATCGCATAGCGAATCTCTGAGTCCTGTAGAATCCATTCAATTTGTGCGGCGGAGTCAGTTTCGTAAATGGGAACCGTAACAATCCCGATTGCCATCGCTGCCATATCGATCAAGGTCCACTCATAGGAAGTTGGGCCGTGTAAGGCTAAGCGGTCTCCTGGTTTCAGGCCAATGCCCAGCAGGCCACGCGCTACCGAACTAATTTCGTCCCAGAACTCTCCGGCAGAGACTTTGCGCCACTGTTCTCCCAACATAGTTTTTTGTTCAATAACCGTTTGGCTAGGATCTTGGGTAACGCGACGGCGAAACAGGGAGACCACATTATCGTGTTCCGAACGGATCTGGGTTGCCGGCATGGAAAACTCTTTTAATTTACCGGGAGTATCCCCGGCCACCGCAACTGTTCCGGGAGGAAAAGTAAATCCCTTATCTGCTTCCACTGGTTTCTCCTTGAACCGTTTAATCATGACTGTATTTTATCCTAAGTTAGTTACGAGGCTTCTTGGGTGGAGGAGTGCCCAGCACCGCATCCTGGGTGGAAACCTGAGTGCTTGCCTCCTTATTTACCTGGACATTTACCGTTCCATTCAGGGAGGCAGCAGCATCTAAATCCGCTCGCACCGCCGGCAGGTTCTCCGCTGACCAATCGTCCGCGTAAACAATAGTTACCTGCTCGAACGGGGTGCGCTGTCCCACTTTGGCTTCGGACTTTACCTTACGCAAGACGCTCAGCGTATCACCGGCAAGCTCCAACAGCTGCGCCTGCCCGGCTGCTTGCTTGAGGGCGGGAGTAACTTTTGGCCAGGGAGCAGTATGAACCGATCCGGTGCGATACCAAGACCAAACCTCTTCAGCTGCATAGGGCAGGAATGGCGCGAGCAGGCGGGTTACGTTATCGACCACAATTACCAGAGCAGTGCGCGCTGAATCTCGCGTGTCGGTATCCCAGCTTCCAGAGAAGTTATGGGCTCGGTTTTTAGCTAGCTCTAGGTAGTTATCACAAAAATCCCAGAAGAAGGATTCGGTTATCTCGAGGGCGCGAGTGTGGTCATAGTTATCAAAAGCAGTGGTAGCCGCGGAAATAACCTCGTTTAGTCGGGCAATGACTGCTTTATCTAGCGGAGCAGTTACCTTTGCGGGGTCAAGGCACAGCTCGGCTTCCTCGGTCATAGACAGCGCAAACTTGGAAGCATTGAGTAGCTTCATCGCTAAGCGCCGTCCGATCTTCATTTGCGCTTCTTCAAAAGCAGTGTCGGTGCCTAGACGAGCCGCAGCTGCCCAATAGCGCACCGAATCAGAGCCGTGTTTTTCCAGTAACCCCATGGGGGTAACTACATTGCCCTTAGATTTCGACATCTTTTTGCGATCCGGATCCAGAATCCAGCCAGAAATCGCGGCATTCTTAAAGGGAAGTGCCCCGAATTCCAGGTGGGCACGCACCACGGTCGAGAACAGCCAGGTACGGATAATGTCTTGACCTTGGGGACGCACATCCATGGGGTAAACTCGCTGGAACAAATCTTCATCTCGCAGCCAACCACCCGCAATCTGGGGAGTCAGGGAAGAGGTTGCCCAGGTGTCTAAAATATCGACTTCCCCGGCAAATCCGCCGGCTTTACCCCGCTGATCCTCGGTAAATCCTTCCGGAACATCACTGCTGGGATCAATCGGCAAGGATTCTTCGGAAGGCACCAGCACCTGGTCATAATCGACTTCACCGCTCTCATCCACGCGGTACCACAGCGGAATCGGTACTCCAAAGAAACGTTGGCGAGAAACCAACCAGTCATTATGCAGGCCATGTACCCAGTTGGCGTAGCGTACCTTCATGAAATCTGGGTGGAAACGCAATTCCTCTCCGCGTTTGAGGAGTTCAGTATTAAGGTTTTCTTGATGTTCCGGTAGCGTGTAGTCGCTGCCGCCATTGCGGATATACCATTGGCGCGACATTACTATTTCCAGCGGCTTATCTCCCTTTTCAAAGAAATTAGTTTGCCGCATAGTTTTTTGCGGTTCGCCCTTTAGCTCTCCGCTTTCTTTTAAAGCCTCCACCACGATTTGCCGCGCCGAGAAAGTGGTTTTCCCGCGGATAGCATCCATTAGCTTGCTGCCAGACGGATCGCTGATCCAATCAGTTGGTTCCTGGGTGATCCGGCCATCTTTTGCCAAAATCACCCGGGTAGGTAGTTCTAGATCCCGCCACCACTGAACGTCGGTAACATCACCGAAGGTACAGCACATGGCAATACCGGCGCCTTTATCCATTTCGGCTGCCGGGTGAGCCAACACTGGAACCTCTACGTTAAAGCCGGGACTGGTCACGGTCTTACCAAATAGATGCTGATACCGCTGGTCATCCGGGTGAGCCACCAAGCAGCAGCAAGCGGCCAATAGCTCCGGACGGGTGGTTTCAATGACTACGTCCTCGCCGCTTGGCAGGTGGAAAGCTAGGGCATGGTAAAAACCGGGGTAGTCACGAGCTTCCAGTTCGGCTTGCGCCACAGCGGTTTGGAAAGTTACATCCCAGAGCCCGGGAGCTGCCGCTTGATAGGCTTCCCCGCGCTTTAGGTTCCGCAAGAACGCTGCTTGCGCGACTTTTTGGGAGTCTTTAGAAATAGTTTGGTACTGATGCTTCCAATCCACACTGAGCCCCAGGCGCCGCCAGAGCGCTTCAAAGGATTTTTCATCCTCTTTAGTTAGCTGTTCGCACAGTTCAATAAAGTTCTTGCGGGAAACTGGCACCTGATCGCGAGCTTTAATCGATTTGGAATCGCCATGATGAGGCGGCTCAAAACTTGGGTCATAGGGCAGTGAAGGATCGCAACGGACTCCGTAATAGTTTTGGGCGCGCCGCTCGGTAGGCAAACCGTTATCGTCCCAACCCATGGGATAGAACACTGCTTTACCCTGCATTCGCTGGTAGCGGGCTAGACAATCGGTGTGGGTATAGGAGAACACGTGCCCTACGTGCAAGGATCCCGAGGCCGTGGGCGGGGGAGTGTCAATCGAGAACACCTGCTCGCGCTGCGCCTCGCGGTCAAAAGCGTACACCTGCTGGTCTTCCCAGGCCTCGACCCAGCGTTCTTCCAGGCCGTCTACGCTTACTCGCTGGGGAACTTTCGGGGCGGGCAAGTGTAGATCTGCTAAATCCCGGTGATCGTGGGGATTACTCATCGGCCATCTCCTGTTTCATCTTTTCCCTGTCTACCGGCTCTGCCCCCTCTCCGGGTGCAGAAACTGGTGTTTACATACCCTACTAAACTACTCGGTTTCGCAGGCCAACCCCAAAATATTGCGAGCGTCCTCGCCCTCGGAAAATACCGTTAAGACCTGGTGCCGCAAAGAGCCCGCCCCCAATAAACCTTGATTAAGTTAAGGAAATCGGGGGCAGGCTCTACTGCTAGTGTCTAGGTCACCAGGTGCTAATTATTCTTCAGCTTTCCTCCGTTCTCGCGAGCAATCTGCTGGTTATAGGGGGTATCCCAATAAACTTCCTGAGTAAGGGGATTGCGCCTAGTCGAGCGCACTTTATAGATGTGATACCCGAACACCGCCACATTGGCTACTAAAGCTGCTGCCGAGAGCAATAGCATCGCACTGGGATTGTGTGCGCTGCGGTGAGCAAACATGGAATCTTGCATAAAGTGCGGGAAGGTTAACACTATCGCCGACCAGAAGGTCAAGGTATAGGCCCGGTATTGAATCCAGGCTCCTTTCCCGAACGCTAAGAATGCGGGAATCGTACAAGAAGCCAGCAACGCCACCCCCGAATACCAGGCGCGGTCAGCTAGACAGTTATATACGTAGGCAACATTCCACAAATCGTAGGCAATAATCCAACCAACAGTCAGATCCCCCCAGATGATTTGCTTATTCTTACCTTTGGATACATAGATTCCCATCCAGCCCGAAATCATGAGGAAATTTAAGATTCCCGCGATTCCGTTCATAATGTTCCAAGGCCCGCCCCAGGTCACCATTCCTTGCGAGGGATCCACCCCATGAATCGAATAGCACTGGAAATCGCGGATTACGGCCTCGATAATATTCACCGCCAAAATCAGCGGGGGAATACATAAATACCAGCGTTTAGTGCGTAGCTTCGGGAAATATTGCAGCGCTACCAGTGATAGGGAGCCGATTAACGCCGAGTACTGTTTGACTATCGGGAACCAACCGTCCGAGTTAGTACCGGCGCGCGAAGTAGGCCACCAAAAAACTGTCAGCGCCACTGGGATCACGATAAATACGGCGATGGCAACCCATTTATAGCGAATAGCCAGCCAGGCCATCACCGCCAAGGCGGCAATCACCACCACTAGCATCAAATAGTCATACCATTGCCCCAGCTCAAAAAAGAACAGGGTAGGATAATCTGGTTTCATCAGTTATTTCGCCGTCCTTTTACCCCAGTCAGGAAGATAAGTTTTCTCTTTCTTTTGACGGATTTGTTCCTCCCAAGAAAACTCTGGTTCTTCCCAATCAGTGAAATAGTCACTGTCTACGACCTCGGCCCAAGGAGAATCAGCGGAAGTGGGCGGCCAGGCAGGGTTATCGGTTACCGGAGGACGAACCTCGTTTACAGCCGGGTCTTGCCGTCCGTAACGCAGCCACTGAGTATGGGTGTCTTCATAAAGCTCGGTATCATCCCAACGTCCGGCCGGAGTGCCGTAGCCGAAGACCTTGCCTCCCAGGACTGCGCGTTTGATCCGTCCTTGCCACTGCGGCTTTTTACGGAACTCTGCCACCCGCTTCACATACAGGTTTTGCAGATGCGCCATACATCCCCCGATGAGTTCAATATTGATCCAGTTAATCGCGGCGGCAAACTTGGTATCCGGTTCAAATCCGATCCGCCAATGGTTGATTAACCGGCAACGATTACCTTGGAGGGGAATCAGATAGAAGCACCAGGCAGCCGCATAATGCTTCATACCGGGATAGCGGAAAGCAAAAGAACCAGGAGCGCGAGGCGGATGCTTGGTATCTACCCATTGCGAAAGATACTTGCCCGGGACTACATCCGCCCACTCCATAGACATACCGGCATAATCAAAAGCTGCGATATCGCCCGGCTTTAAGGCGTCCGGTCCTTGCCATTGCTCTTGAATTTCGTAAGAGTTAAAGAAAGGTAGCCGGGCGAAGGTACGCTCAAGGAACTCTGAGGAATACGAGCCAGCCTTGTCGCAACCTAGCTGTTTTAGGTGCCGGTACACCGCATAGGCGGGAGCATCGATATTAATAGCATAGGTTGAAGACCGGCCATTGGCGTAGCAACGATCGATCAAGTCATCGGAAGGATAGTGCCACTCATTTTCCTCTTTGGTAGCTTTGCCCGAAAACTGACTGAAGCCGAGCATTCCGCCGAGCACGACACTGCCCCCTAAAGCGCCTAGGCGCAAGACCTTTTTCATTCGGCCAGATTTACTAGACATATAGATTCTCCGTAGTCGTGTATTTTGGATATTTTCTAAACAGGTAACATCGTTGTTAACCCTGCGTTAACATTTAACCTATCACTGTCTGCCGGACTCTAAGGTCTTTTGGACAGGTATTTTATGGTGACGCATCCGCAGGTAGTGCCAGTTTTAAAAGTTAATAGGTAAGGTCAAAGTAATCGGGCAGCGCAGCCTGGTTAATCAGAAGGAATTCTAATGGGATTTTTATGGGAAGTAGGCCCGGTTTGGGTCTACCTTTTTTGGATATTGATTTTTGTCCTCCAAATGCTGGTGGCGGAAATGCACCGTCGCTGGACCTGGACTGCTTTTGCCCTCTGGACAGTGGGGGGAGTATTAGCGATTCCCTATGTGATTACCCACGGGGTTCCCATGGTGGGTTGGTTCCCGTTCGGAAAATTCATCATCATGCTCGCCACCGCCACTATGACCGCCTTCCTGCTGCATTGGGGGAAACGCAACCCCCTGAAAGCTCGCCGCTACGCGATTTGGTTCGGGGTAGCCCTCTGGATCGGATTGGCTGTAAACATCATGGAAGCAAATATTCGCGACCTCACCATCTATTTTGAAGCCGACACCTACCGTGCCTGCGCCACCAACTTCCAATGCCTAATGGATATCGATTCCGCCCGCTCAATCTCAATGATTGAAGGGTTGCCAGAAACCCGTGACATTACCGCTGCCAGTGGTTCTGTTGCCTGGTATCAAGCCGCCGCGGACGCCTTCAAGGCCAGCGGAGTGGGAATCGATCCCGCCACTGGATTCCGCACTATCGGCGGCTATTGGAATCTGCTCTCGGCAGCCGCCGGGGTGCTAAACATTATTACCATTACTGGGCTGGGTAAAATCTTTATTTCCTCGGCGAAGAAAGGAAAAGTACAGGGACTAATCTGGGCAGATATGGCTTGGCCGTGGATTATTGCCTATGATCTGTGGAATCATTCCTTCCTGTACAACTCGCTCGCGGATTACACCTGGTACTGCACTCTAGCGTTACTACTAGCTTGTACGGTTCCCGCTTTTACCTGGGCGAAAGGGCAATGGATTTGGTTCCGTTGTTTCACTTTGATGTTCTGGATTGCGGCTAATAATATCTTCCCGGAACTCTTGGTGCGCCCCTCCATAATGACTAACTACGCCACCATGAACCCGACGGCCAATATTGTGTGTGCCTGGTTGGCATTGCTTTCTAATGTGGCACTGTTTGTATATTGGCTCTACAAGATGAAGAAACATCATCGCAATCCTTGGACAAACTGCCTGTTCTTCGAGTTGGGGGCCTTTAGGAAAGTGGTGAAACTCTACGCGGATGATAAGGATAAATATTTCTTGACTGATTTCATCCCCGAAACTCCCTCCCAGCTGGGGTTCGAACCCGAATCGCAGCAGCCGCCAGTAGACGGATATGTCGGGTGGATGCCTTGGTGGAAACAGGACAAGCGTTATCCGAAACCGCGTACTCCGCTTTCAGCTGACCCCAAGCTAGTCGAAAAAGGGATCGAATCTGATCCCAGCTGGGACGTCACCAAAGAAAAGGAAGCTTAACTATCTGTAGAAATGCAAAATAGAACGTTTGTTCGTAGGATAGGAATGTGGATGAAAAACTGGTAGTTAAAGGGGCACGCGAACACAATCTACGCAATGTGGAGATTGAGATTCCGCGTGACAAGATGGTGGTATTTACTGGGCTGTCTGGCTCGGGGAAGTCCTCACTGGCCTTCGATACCATTTTTGCCGAAGGGCAACGCCGCTATGTGGAATCTCTTTCCTCTTATGCCCGCCAGTTTTTAGGTCGTCTAGATAAACCGGATGTGGATTTTATCGCCGGGCTTTCGCCGGCTGTTTCTATCGATCAAAAATCTACTTCCCGTAATCCGCGTTCCACCGTAGGTACTATTACCGAGGTCTACGACTACTTACGTTTGCTGTATGCTCGCGCCGGGCAGGCCTACTGCCCGGCGTGTGGGGAAAAAATCCAGGCGCAAACCGCTCAGCAAATCGTCGATCGTCTCCTCACTCTGCCAGAAAAAACCCGTTTCCAGATATTGGCTCCGGTGGTACGCGGACGCAAAGGCGAATACAGCGAGCTATTTGCCGAGCTCGTAACCCAGGGATTCTCGGCGGCAGTGGTAGACGGGGAAACCGTGCGCCTGACCCAGCCCCCGAAGCTGGAGCGGAAAATTAAGCACGATATTTTTGTGCGAGTCGATCGCCTGGTGATGAAAGAGGGGGTGCGCACCCGGCTTTCGGATTCGATAGAAACTGCCTTGAAACTGGCAGACGGACTGGTAGTGGTCGATTTTGTGGATCGAGATCCATCTGATCCCGAGCGTTCCCGGCGTTTTTCTGAAAACCGCGCCTGTCCCAATGATCATCCCCTACAGCTAGAGGAAATAGAGCCACGTACTTTTTCCTTCAATGCCCCCTATGGGGCTTGCCCAGATTGTTCGGGGCTAGGGTCTCACCTGGAAGTCGATCCGGAATTGGTGGTTCCTAACCCGGAGCTTTCAATTTCTGAGGGCGCGATTGCCCCCTGGTCAACAAAAAACCAGTATCTAATGCATATGGTGGCTGGCCTGGGGGAGGAACTGGGGTTCGATCTGGATACTCCCTTTTGTCAGCTTTCGGCCTCCCAGAAAAAAGCCCTGTTACAAGGACGTGACTACCAGGTAAAAGTAAAGTTCCGGAATCGTTGGGGCAGGATGCGCACCTATTCTTCCGGGTTCGAGGGCGCGATTCCTTGGATTAAACGCAAACGCGAGGAAACCGAATCCGAGATAATGCGCGCGCGATACGAGGGGTATATGCGCCAAGTTCCCTGCTCTACCTGTCACGGTGACCGTCTCAAGCCAGAAGTCCTGGCAGTAAAGATTGGCGAACTAAATATTGCGCAATTAACTAAACTATCGATTGCTGCCAGTGGCAAATACTTGGCGGAAGTAGAACTTGCGGGGCCGGCCAAAAAAATCGCGGAACCGATATTGAAAGAAGTGCAGGTACGCTTGCAATTCTTACAAGATGTGGGTCTGGGCTATTTAACCCTAGCGCGGGGAGCAGCCACGCTCTCCGGGGGAGAAGCCCAGCGGATTCGCCTGGCCACCCAGATTGGTTCCGGTCTGGTAGGGGTACTTTATGTGCTGGATGAGCCCTCAATTGGTTTGCACCAGCGCGATAACCACAAGCTAATCGAAACTCTAAAGAAGCTCCGCGATCTCGGAAACACTTTATTGGTGGTAGAACATGACGAGGACACTATCCGCGCTAGCGACTGGATAGTGGATATCGGACCGGAAGCCGGAGAGCACGGGGGAGAAGTTCTCTACTCCGGGCCGGTAGCGGGGATTGCCGACTGTAAGCGCTCCCTTACCGGTCAGTTTTTATCGGGTGCCAAGCAGATTGCAGTCCCCAAAAAACGGCGCCAGATCGAAAAAGATCGGCAGCTAAAAATTATGGGGGCGCGAGAAAATAACCTTAAGAATCTAGATGTTTCGATTCCTCTAGGTAAGTTAGTGCTGGTAACCGGGGTATCTGGTTCCGGAAAATCTACCCTAATTAACCAGATAATGTATGAGGCTTTAGCGGCAAAGCTACAGCGCAAAAGAGTGGTTCCCGGTCGCCATAAAGGGATCGAAGGAATCGAGCATTTGGACAAGGTGGTACACGTAGATCAAAGTCCGATTGGACGCAATCCCCGTTCTAACCCCGCCACCTATACCGGGGTGTGGGACGCGGTGCGCGCCCTCTTTGCCCAAACCCCCGAGGCACAACTGCGCGGATATGGGCCGGGTCGTTTTTCTTTCAATGTGAAGGGAGGGCGCTGCGAGGCTTGTAAAGGAGATGGCACGCTTAAGATTGAAATGAACTTCCTGCCGGATGTGTATGTACCTTGCGAGGTCTGCGAGGGCGCACGTTATAACCAGGAAACTTTAGAGATCAAATACCGGGGCAAATCAGTAGCCGAAGTGCTCGATATGCCAATCAGCGAAGCGGCAGAATTCTTTGCGCCAATCAACAAGATATCCCGACATTTGAACACCCTGGTAGAGGTGGGATTAGGGTATTTGCGCCTCGGGCAAAGCGCCACCACTCTTTCCGGTGGGGAAGCCCAGCGGGTAAAACTAGCCAGTGAACTCCAGCGCCGCTCCAATGGACGCACTATTTATGTCCTCGATGAACCTACCACCGGGCTACACCTGGAGGATATTCGCAAATTAATGCTGGTTCTGCAGTCCTTGGTAGACAAGGGCAACTCGGTTATCGTAATCGAACACAATCTGGATGTGATCAAGTGCGCCGATTGGGTAATTGATTTAGGTCCGGAGGGCGGAGACGGCGGGGGCACCCTAGTGGCTCAAGGTACTCCGGAGCAAGTAGCAAAGGTGAAGGCTTCTTACACCGGGCAGTACCTGCGCCCAATGTTGAAGTGACCTTACCTTGAGTGACGCACACAAGTAAGACTGGCGCTCCTACTTTACGTTGTCGTCTTTTCGGCTGTGCTAATCTACGGGAAAGAGAAACCTATTTTGAATTGGAGATTCGCCAATGGGAGCTCCCCTTATCGATCTAATGCAATTCACTTCGGTGTGCGCAGCAGTCCTTGATCGGGCTCGCAGACGCCCTCGGCAAGTAGCGGTGGAACGCCCATCCGCTTTGGGCGCAGCCTGGGAAAAAATCTCCGCAGCTTCGCTAGGAGACGCTATCCGAGCAGCTGGATTAGGTTGGATCGGTTTGGGGCTCAAACCGGGAGATGCGGTCTCTATTTTGGGATCCACCTCTTATGAGTGGATGGTTATGGATCTAGGCGCGCAAGCCGCGGGACTGGTAACGGTACCAATTTATGAAACCGACTCCTATGAACAAGTAAAATGGATCGCCCAAAAAGCCCAGGTTAAAGCGGTTATTACTGATTCTACGGTGCAAGCCAATATGATCCGCCAATTGGATAACGAACCCGAACTAACCGGGCAAATCTCGGTGGTTTTCTCCCTTGATGATTCGGGCTTTACCCGTCTGCTAGAACATGGCCGCACGATTCCCCCCGCTAAGCTAGATGAACGCTTAGAACAAATAAAACTGGATGACCTGTGCACTATCGTGTTTACTTCCGGGACTACCGGGCGTCCCAAAGGAGTGGAAATCACTCACGCAAACTTTTTGCGCCCCCTAAATGCCGTAATTGAGCGAAAAAGTTGGAATGAATGGATTTTTGATCCCGGTGCCCGGGTGATTTACTTCTTGCCAGTAGCCCATGTACTTGCGCGTTTCCTGGGGTATCAGCAGCTGGTAGGCCATGGTACCGCTGCGTTCTTGCCGAACCCGAAGACCATCGTGCAAGATATGCAGACATTTAAACCACATGCGATACTAGTGGTACCCCGGGTGCTGGAAAAAATCTATAACGCTGCCGATGCCACCGCGGGTTCCGGGATAAAGCTGCGGATTTTCCGGATGGCAGCGCGCACCGCCGAACAGTGGGCGCGGCTGCAAGAGTCCGGGAAAGAGATTTCTTTCGGACAAAAAATCAAGATTCGCCTGGCACGGCGGCTGGTGTTAAATAAGATTCGCAAACTTATGGGCGGGAACCTACAGGGGATCGTCTCTGGGGGAGCCCCCATGGCCGAGCGGCTCGGCCGCTTCTTCATCGGATGCGGAATCGAAGTCTTGCAAGGCTACGGCGCGACCGAAACCACCGGGCCACTCACCATGTCTGACAGAATCGGTAACAAAACCGGATACGTGGGACATGCCTTGCTGTGTAACGAAGTACGTCTGGGTGAGGGCGGCGAACTACAGGCACGCGGCGGCTCGATTATGCGGGGCTATCACGGGGAACCAGAACTCACCAAGGAAGCCTTTACCGAGGACGGCTGGCTAAAAACCGGAGATATTGCGCAGATTGATGCGGATGGAAACGTTAAAATCACCGGACGCGCCAAGGAAATCATTGTGACTGCCGGAGGCAAGAATGTAGCCCCCGAGGTTCTGGAAGAACGGCTAAAGGGTCATCCCCTAATCTCGCAGGTAATGGTGGTGGGAGACAATAAACCCTTCGTAGCCGCCCTGGTTACTTTAGATAAAGAAATGTTGCCTACCTGGTTAAAGAATCACGGTATGGCGCAGATGGATGTTACCCGTGCGGCGCGGGATCCCCGGGTGCTGGAGGCCTTACAGCGGGCAGTCCAACGTACCAATCGGGCAGTGTCACGGGCAGAATCTATCCGGAAGATCAAAATAATTACTACCGATTGGACTACCGAGAACGGGATGCTGACTCCATCACTCAAGATTAAGCGTAATCGGATTCGCTCTCTCTATCGGGAACAAATAGAGGATCTCTACGCCAAGACAGATAAGAAATAGCGCCGATCCTCGTTGAGGCCGGGCGAAGGTGGATCCTTCAAAAAGTTTAAACAGATCAGTCGGCCTATAAGCCGGGTTCTGTACTGACTAAGCCAGCGGCGACCATCTATCTGAGACCTGCGTTACCGCAGGTCTTTAGCAACCTACCCGCAAGTTTAAAGCGGACCACCCAACTTGCTGCTTGGTCTTGCTCCGGATGGGGTTTACCTAGCTGGCCAAGTCACCTTGACCACTGGTGGTCTCTTACACCGCCTTTTCACCCTTACCACGCGAGGCGTGGCGGTATATTTTCTGCGGCACTAGCCCGCGGGTCACCCCGGGTGGCTGTTAGCCATCATCCTGTCCTGTGGAGCCCGGACTTTCCTCGACTATCGCTAGCCGCGGCCGCCCGGCCGACTGATCCGGGACAATAATACCTAAATCCGTCCTCGAATCGAAAGCAAAGTGCGAGCAGATTAATGCTCCAAGCTAAACAGGAGGAACTGATTATTCTCGGGTTGCTAAACTGTAAGACATGGTTGCCTATATAGATATTCACCCAGTTAATCCCCAAGCGCGGCTAATCACTAAAGCTGCTGACATTATTCGAGATGGAGGCGTGATCGCTTACCCCACCGATTCCGGTTACGCCCTCGGTTGCAAACTTGGAAATAAAGCGGGGCTGGAACGGATCCAAACTATCCGCAAGCTGCCTAAAACTCACAACTTCACCCTAATTTGCCATGATTTCAAGCAGCTGGGGAAGCTAGTGATCGTCGACAATTCGGCGTTTAAGCTGATAAACCGGCTCACCCCTGGGCCTTTCACCTTCATTATGAAGGGCGATAAAGCGGTACCGCGGATCATGCTCAACCCTAAGAAAAAGACGGTGGGGGCACGGATTCCTGACCACATAACTACTTTGGCACTGGTAGAAGAATTGGGGGAGCCGTTAATGTCCTCCACTTTGATTTTGCCAGATAAAGAAGTACCAGAAGCTAACGGGTGGGAAATTCGCGATGAAATCGGTTACCTGTTAGATGCAGTGATTGAAGGACCGGTAGAAGAAGCCCGTCCCACCACGGTTATTGATCTCACCGGCCAGGTGCCTGAGATATTACGCCAAGGTGCCGGTGATCTTTCGGATGTAATGATCTAGTGGATCTTTTTCAACAGGCGGCGCTTAACGAACAGGGGATCCCCGCTTTTTCCGCATCCGCACCTTTGGCGGTACGGATGCGCCCGCTCAGTATTGACGAGGTAGTCGGGCAAGCACACTTGCTAGAGCCGGGCTCTCCCTTGCGGCGGCTTCTAGAACCCCAAGGCAGCGCGGGGGCAGTTAGTTCCATAGTATTTTGGGGCCCGCCCGGAACCGGGAAGACCACGCTAGCCTATCTGGTAGCCACCGCTTCGCAGAGAAACTTTGTGGAGGTCAGCGCGGTTTCTGCCGGGGTTAAAGAAGTGCGGGCAGTTATAAAGCAGGCACGCGAGCAACTGCGAGCCACCGGGAAACAAACCGTGCTCTTTGTGGACGAGGTGCATCGCTTCTCTAAGTCCCAGCAAGATGCGTTGCTGCCGGCGGTGGAAAATTCTTGGGTTATTTTGGTAGCCGCCACTACCGAGAACCCCGCCTTTTCCGTAGTTTCTCCCTTGCTTTCGCGTTCTTTACTGCTCACCTTAAACCCGCTAAATAAGCAGGACGTGAAAGGAGTGCTGCGGCGCGCCCTCACTGATGAACGCGGATTGAAAGGCAAGGTAACCGCGGACGAGGACGCCCTAAATCGCCTAGCGGATCTCGGGGGAGCCGATGCGCGCAAAGCTCTGACTTTATTAGAGGCAGCCGCGGAGGGGGCGTTAACGGCGGGACGTAGCGTCCTCAGCACTGAAGATATAGCTCGCGCCGCCGATACTGCAATCGTGAAATATGATCGCGATGATCACTATGACGTAATCAGTGCCTTTATTAAATCCATGCGTGGTTCTGACGTCGACGCCACCTTGCATTACTTGGCACGCATGATCGAAGGGGGAGAAGACCCACGTTTTATTGCCCGGCGAATCATGATTTGTGCCAGCGAGGACGTGGGGATGGCCGATCCTAAAGCGCTAGAAATTGCAGTTAGCGCGGCTCAGGCAGTCCAGATGATTGGAATGCCGGAGGGGCGGATTATTCTGGCGCAGGCCGCAGTGGCAGTTGCTACCGCCCCGAAATCCAATGCCTCCTATTTGGGAATTGAAGCCGCCATTAAAGATGTGCGCGCCGGGAAAAGCGGCTCAGTACCTGCCCATCTGCGTGATTCTCATTACGCTGATGCGAAAAAATTGGGAGTGTCCGGATATAAATATGCGCACGATTATCCGCATCATATTGTGGCGCAGACCTATCTACCTGCGTCTTTAGTTGGCACTCAGTATTATTACCCCACCGATAACGGCTACGAAGATTTGGTGTCTAAACGTTTGCATACCATCCGCGGCATTTTGGCCAATGGCAATGGGGAACAAAAATAAGCTAATCTAAGACAGTTGTCTCCAGACAACCCTGGGGTCTTAGCCCGCGTGGTGACCCCACCGGCAATGCCGGTGAATGAAAATTAAAGAACCCATACAGGAGAAAATTAAATGGCAAATAAACGTGCACGTAAGCAGGTTCGTCTCTCTCGCGCTCTGGGGATCGCGCTGACCCCGAAGGCACAGCGTTACTTTGACCGTCGACCCTATGGGCCTGGTGAACATGGCAGGGCTCGCCGTCGCAGCGAATCAGACTACGCGATCCGTTTAAAGGAAAAACAGCGTCTGCGTGCCCAATACAATATCCGCGAGGCTCAGATGCACCGCCTATTCGAAGAGGCGCGGCGGATTAAGGGCATGACCGGTGAAAATCTAATCGTACTGCTAGAGTCCCGTCTGGACGCCCTGGTCTTGCGTTCTGGTTTTGCCCGCACTATGCCGCAGGCTCGCCAGACGGTAGTTCACCGTCACGTGCTGGTCGATGGCAAGCAGGTTGACCGCCCCTCCTACCGGGTAAAGCCCGGTCAGGTTATCCAGATTTGCCCCAAGTCCCAGACTAAAGATCCCTTTATTGTGGCGGCCGCGGGTTCTCACCGCGATGTACTCCCGGATGTACCCCCCTATTTGGATGTGAACCTAGAACAGCTACAGGCAACCTACGTGCGTTTGCCTGAGCGCGACGAAATCCCGGTAGTCTGCGATCTGCAGATGGTGGTTGAACACTACTCACGCTAAGTAATTATTCTTGTTGCCTGATGCCTCCCGATTTTTCGGGAGGCATCACGCATATTTTGCTTGGTTCTGGGACTGATGCTCGGTAGGGTAAAATTTAGCTATATACAAACATTCTTTAGGAAGGAAGAACAATGAGCGTGGGTGAGGTTGCTTCATTAATCGCCGCTTTAGCGTTTTTGCTGCTGGTAGTGTTTCTAGCGATACCTCTGTGGAAGCTGGGGAAAGTATTTGACCAGCTTCAAGGATCAATTAAGCAGGTAGCAGCAGATACGGGCGATACCGTTAAGGAAGTTTCCCAAACAGTCCGGGACGCTAATGCTCAGTTGGTGCGGGTAGATGCAGTAACCACTTCCGCAGCGCAAGTTGCGCAAGATATCTCTGCGGTTTCGACCTTGGTTTCTTCTACCTTTGCCGGCCCACTGATTAAGCTGTCTGCCTTTTCTTACGCCGCCCGGAGAATGTTTAACCGGAAGGGGCAAGACTAATGAACAAACTAGTAAAACTGGGGATCGCCGTGGCGGTTGTGGGTGCCGTTGCCTATTCGATCCCTCCGGTACGTCAGCGGATACAAGCTGCCGGATCCGCTTTCCAGGAAGATTTTAAAGTCCGAGAAAGGCAATTGCGGGCGGCGTTAATGCCACAAACCACCCCCTTAAGTTAATCCCATGTTCAATAGGAGGGAGCTCACCTCCTCCTCACTAAGATCTAGAGGCATAATGCAAACTTCTGAAATTCGTTCCCGTTGGCTCGACTATTTTGCAAAGCAGGGACACCACCTAGCCCCTTCCGTTCCCTTGGTTTCTCCCGATAAGTCGATTCTGTTCACTATCGCGGGAATGGTGCCGTTCATTCCCTATATTGTGGGAACCGAGCCAGCGCCTTGGCCGCGGGTTGCCAGTGTGCAAAAGTGCATCCGCACCAATGATATTGAAGAAGTTGGGAAAACCACCCGGCATGGCACTTTTTTCCAGATGTGTGGGAACTTTAGTTTCGGTGACTATTTCAAACAGGGCGCCTCCACCATGGCCTGGGATCTGCTCACCGGTTCGGTCGACGAAGGCAAATACGGTCTGGACGGCGACAAACTGTGGGTAACTATTTGGGAAAACGATGCTGAAGCCGAGGACATCTGGCTAAACCAAATCGGCCTCGATCCGATGCATCTACAAAAGCTGCCGCGCGAAGAAATATTTTGGGATACCGGGCAGCCCGGGCCTGCCGGACCTTGCGCTGAAATCCACTTCGATCGCGGAAGCGGCTACGGCCCAGAAGGCGGCCCGGAAGCAGATACCGGTGGCGACCGCTATCTGGAATTGTGGAACCTGGTTTTTGATCAATACTTACGTGGTGAAGGACGCGGTAAAGACTATCCGCTGCTCGGCGAACTCGATAAGAAATGCATTGATACCGGATTAGGTCTGGAGCGGTTAGCGTTCTTGCTACAAGGCAAGGACAATATGTACGAGATCGACCAGGTGTTCCCGGTAATTGAAAAGGCTCAGGAGCTGTCGGGGAAACGCTACACCCAAGGTAAAACTTCCAATAATCCTGACGATATCCGGATGCGGGTAGTAGCTGACCACGTACGCAGCGCTTTAATGTTGATTGGGGATGGGGTTCGTCCCGGTAATGATGGTCGCGGATATGTACTGCGTCGTCTGATTCGCCGAGTAGTGCGCGCTATGCGCCTCTTGGGGGTAGAAAAACCGGTATTTCCTGATCTGTTGCCGGTTTCAAAGCGGGAAATGGCAGCGTCCTATCCCGAATTAGACCGGGATTGGGAAACCATTTCTACTGTGGCTTACGCGGAAGAAGAAGCTTTTAGGCGCACGCTAGAGTCCGGGACCTTAATTTTTGACCAGGCTGTTACCCGCCTTAAGCAACATCATGAAAGCCAGCTATCGGGTAAAGATGCCTTCGCCTTGCACGATACCTACGGCTTCCCGATTGATTTGACTATTGAAATGGCCGCAGAACACGGTATCCAGGTTGATCGCGAGAAGTTCACCGAGTTAATGCAGGAACAAAAGAACCGTGCCCGCGAAGACGCCCGAGCTAAAAAGACTGGGCACGTCGATGCGCGTATCTACCATGAACTGGAAGCTGAACTCGGTCACGAAGTCGAGTTCGTGGGCTATACCGAAGACAGCTGCAACGCGAAAGTGATTGGACTGCTGGCTGATGGCCAGGCAGTACCGGCTGTTTCTACCGGAAGCAATGTAGAAATCGTTTTAGATGCAACTCCGTTTTATGCAGAAATGGGCGGGCAGCTGGCTGATCATGGAGTAATCCGTTCCTTCCAGGGTGCTAAATTTAAGGTCGAAGATGTGCAAAGTCCGGTTGCCGGTCTGCGGGTACACCGAGGAACTTTGGAAGCGGGACAACTCGCCGTAGGGGACGAGGTGGTGGCCGCGATTGATACCGCACGCCGTCAAGCGATTGCCCGTTCCCATACTGCAACCCATATGCTACATAAGGCGTTGCAAGAAACTTTAGGCGCCCAGGCCACCCAGGCAGGCAGTGAAAATAACGAAAACCGTCTGCGTTTTGATTTCCACCACGGCAAAGCTCTAAACGATAAGCAAACAGAGCAGATTTTTGACCGGATTAATGATCAGCTGCGGGAAAATCTGCCGGTTAATACCGAGATTATGTCATTAGAAGATGCCAAAAAGTCGGGCGCTACCGCTTTGTTCGGGGAAAAATACGGGCAAGAAGTGCGAGTAGTTGATATTGGTAATGGCTGGGATCGCGAGCTTTGCGGTGGTACCCATATGCCAACCACCGGATACCTGGGACAGGTAGTCTTGATGTCTGAAAGCTCTATCGGGTCAGGGGTTAGACGAATCGAGGCGCTAGTAGCCGATAAAGCCGCTGATTTTCAGGCAAAAGAGCATGAATTAATCACCCAGATCGCCAAGATTATGGGAACTAAACCGGAAATGATTCCTTCCCGCATTGACGATGCCCTACTTCGCCTACGTCATGCGCAAAAAGAACTAAACCGCTTGCAACAAGAAAATCTCTTATCCCGGGTAGGGGAGTTAGCGGCCTCTGCCAAAGAGATTGCGGGCAAGCGGGTAGTTAGCTTTAATGCGGGGCAGGTACCCGGGGAAGCCCTGAGGGTACTTGCAGAAGCACTGCGTCAACATTTGCACGATGCCAATGCAGTAGTAGCAGTAGGGGGCGTATTTAAGGATCGTCCCTCGGTAGTTGTTGCCACTACCGCTAGCGCTCGGGATACAGGACTTAAAGCCGGGAATCTGGTGAAGATCGCTGCTCAAACCATGGGAGGCGGCGGAGGAGGCCGACCCGACCTGGCGCAAGGCGGAGGTAAAGACGCAGGTAAGCTTGCTGAGGCTTTGCAAGCGATTGAACGCGAGATTGCAAATAGCTAATGCGTACCGGCGTCAGACTAGCGATAGATCTGGGTACTAGACGCATTGGGGTGGCTCGCTCCGATGCGGCCGGTATCTTGGCATTGCCGGTGGAAACTGTTTACCGTGACGGCGGGCAAGAGCTGTTTCGCGTCGCCGAATTGGTAGCTGAGCATGAGGCGAAGGAAATCATCATTGGCCTGCCGCGTTTACTCAGTGGGAAAGAAGGCAAAAACGCCGCCGACGTGCGCGCGTGGGGCGCAGAGTTGGAACAGCTGTTACCAACTTGTAACATAAGACTTGTAGATGAACGACTCACCTCGGTGAGCGCTCATCAGCAGTTGCGCTCTGCCGGAGTTGGAGGGCGTGACCATAAGAGCGTCGTAGACCAACAGGCTGCAGTGCTAATCCTGGAGCAGGCGCTGGAAATAGAACGGCGAACCGGACGTCCCCCCGGATTGCCGCTGGCCAACGGATCTGAAAGCGAGGGAGCCTGATGAGCCGCGAGGAAGACAATGGCGAGGCTAGAAGACATTTTCCGTCCCGCCGCGCCGATAAAAACAGCGTAGCGGAGCCTTCTCAAAGGCAAGATTCCGCTAACCTCGACAGCTATTGGGAAGGGGAGTCTGAAGCGACTGTTCCTTCTCGGTCAGCCGTTGCCGGACGTAGTGCGCGGCGGAAAGCCCGCCGTAAAAAACGTACTATTGCGGCAGTAGTAATCCTGGTGGTCATCGGCTTAATTACTGGAGCCTCAGTTATTGCTGCCAAAGAGCTCGGAGGAATTAGCGGCATAATATCTGGGGGTGAAGACTACGAAGGTAAAGGCAGCGGGGAAGTAATTATCGAGATTCCCGAAGGTGCCTCGGGTAAAACTATCGGAACAATCCTAGAAAAAGAAGGAGTAATCGCGGACGCGGACGTCTTTGCCGATATATTTAAGAAAAATTCTTTGGCACAAGGGGTGCAAGCCGGACGATTCCGACTGCACAAACGGATGTCTTCGCGAGAAGCGCTGGCAATGCTGCTAGATCCTACCTCCAAAGCAGATATTAAGGTAACTATTCCTCCCGGGTTTACCGTTAAGCAGATAAAGACCCGCTTGCAGGAAACTGCCGGATTCAATGCTGATCAGGTAGCTGAAGCCTTCGCAGACCCCGCCGAATACGGTATTCCCGGGCAAAGCGAAGAATCTTTCGAAGGCTGGCTAGCTCCCGATACTTATACTGTTTCCACCAAACAGAGCGTAAAAGATCTGGTAAAAACCATGGTGGACACCCAGATTAAACGCTTAGATGAGGCGGGAGTGGCTCCCGAGCAGCGTGCTAGTGTCCTGATTAAGGCTTCTATCTTAGAAAAAGAAGTCAATCTCGATAAGTATTACGCCCAGGTAGCTAGGGTTATTGAAAATCGTCTTCAAGATAATCCGGATACTCACGGATTTTTACAAATGGATTCCACGGTGGTTTATGGTCTTGGCCGCTCCGGCGGAATTCCCAGTAGCGAGGATCTAAAACAAGACACCCCGTATAACACTTACAAGCATAAAGGACTGCCCCCAACTGCCATCGGGACGGTAGGGCAGAAGGCACTGCAAGCGGCGGTGAAACCGGCTGATGGTAAATGGCTTTACTTCACCACGGTCAATCTGGACAGTGGGGAAACTAAGTTCGCCCTCACTTTAGAAGAACAGAAGAAGAGCGTGGAGGAACTTAAGCAGTGGTGCCAGCAAAACCAGGGCAAATGCAAACGCTAACTCCCTGGGCAGCGGTAATCGGATCCCCGATTAGCCATTCGCTGTCTCCAGTTCTCCACCTGGCAGCCTATCGGGATCTTGGGCTAAATATTGACTATCGCCGGATAGAAGTTACCAAGGATCAGGTGGAGCCATTTTTGGCCAGCTGGCCGGAAAACCTGGTGGGACTGTCGGTGACTATGCCTTTAAAGCAGGTGATTATGCCTCTGCTTTCCCAAGTTGATGGGCTAGCCAAAGCAACCGGAGCCGTAAATACCGTAGTGCCCTTCCCGGGAGGAGTTACCGCGGGATTTAACACCGATGTTTATGGGTTGGTGGCAGCCATTAAAGAGGCTAAGGGTCGTGACTTCAGCCCCGAAAAAGCGGTCATAGTAGGATCGGGGGCTACTGCTTCCTCGGCGCTAGCCGCTTTAACCGAACTTGAGGCCGGTCAGATTAATCTGTTGGCGCGCAGAGTATCGGGGACAGGTAATGCCCTGCAGGCGGCGACCAGGTTAGGCATCGATCCCGGATATATTCCCCTAGCCGCCAGTGAGAAGGCTCGCGAAACCTTGCAGGCAGCGGAACTGATTATTTCCACCGTTCCTCGCGAAGTTCTGGATGGCTTGTATAAAACTATTTCCTTTAACTCTGATCAAACCGTATTAGACATTGTGTATGATCCTTGGCCGAGCGAACTGGTAAAACAAGCTCGCCGCGACGGCGCCACTATTATTTCCGGAAAATCCATGCTGCTACATCAAGCTCAAATGCAGGTCAAGTTATTTACTTCCCGCACTCCCAATCTTCAAGCTATGCGGACAGCTCTTAAGGAGGCATAACGGCATGAAAATGCAATTGTTAGTCCTGATTATCGCGCTATTATTCGCGGGAGCTGGAAACTTGGCATACGGGTTACCCAAGGTAGATAAGTATTTTCGCCTTTCTGGTCAAGCGAGAGCGTTCTGGAATAAGCCGTGGGTGATAGGTCTGATAGCTGGGGTTGCGGTGGGAACTGCAGTAATTGTACGGTTCGGATCCATCAATTTACTGTTGCTGTTTCCCTTACTCACCCTGGGGACGGTGCTTTCAGTTATTGATGCGGGCACCCAAAGGCTCCCGCGTTCGATGACTCTAACTTTCTTGATACTGGTGGTAACAGTCGTTATCTTGGCTGGCTTCATTACTGGACAGTGGGTGAAACCGGCTTATGCTCTCATCGTAGCGATCGGAAGCTTTATACTGCTGCTCCCGGGTACTTTTGTACGTCACGGTATCGGGGCTGGTGATTTGCGGCTAGTTCCCCTCTTGGTGGGGCTGGCTACCTGCTCTTCTTGGCATTGCCTCTTGCTGATGGGGATCCTTTCCGTAGTAGGTAGCGGTCTGTGGGCGCTTTATCTAGTGACAGTGAAGAAAGCCAGCTCTGTTACCCGCTTTGCTTTCGGCCCTTGGCTGCTAGCAGCCACCTATATCGCTCTACTGGTGGTTCCTCGCTAGAAAACTTGTTTTTTTAGCCGGTGTGCTTAGCTGTTCTAGAAGTGGAAAGTTAGGCCGGAAAAAATGGTTCCATGAAAGAATGAAGCCATGTTGAGATGGATGAGCGCCGGTGAATCACATGGGTCCGCGCTGGTAGGAATCTTGGAAGGAATGCCCGCAGGGGTAGAAATCACGACCGCAAAAGTCGCCGAATATTTAGCCAGTCGGCGCGCCGGCTACGGCCGGGGAGCCCGCCAAAAAATTGAGCAGGACCGTGCCCATCTGGTAGGTGGGGTGATCAGGGGAAAGACTACCGGTGCCCCTGTAGCGCTGCTGATTGAAAACAGCGAATGGCCGAAATGGGAAACGGTGATGAGCCCGGATCCGGTAGCTCCGCAGGCACTAAAAATTGATGCTGGTAAAGGCGACCAGCGGGAAATTGCTCGCAATAAACCTTTAACTCGTCCTCGCCCCGGACACGCGGATCTGGCGGGAATGCTCGCCTATGACCTGCAGGAGGCTCGCCCCGTTTTAGAGCGTGCCAGCGCCCGGGAAACCGCAATGCGGGTAGGGCTGGGAGCTTTTGCCCAAGAGTTCTTAAAACAAGCCGCCGGAATAGAGCTGATTTCCTATGTAACTCAAATTGGGAAAGCCGAGCTACCGGTAAATTATCCAGTTCCGGACTTGAATCAACAAGGCAGCCTAGCCGAAAATCCGGTGCGGTGTCCGGATAAAACCGTTAGCGAGCAAATGATTTCCCAGATCGATGCGGCTAAGGAAAATGGCGACACTATTGGGGGCAGTGTCGAGGTAGCGGCCTTTAGGGTACCGCTTGGTCTCGGTAGCCATGTGACGGCAGATAGGCGTTTAGATACTCGGTTAGCGGCTGCTCTAATGTCTATCCCCGCGGTGAAAACCGTAAAAGTCGGGGATGGAACCCAGCCGTATCTGCCGGGGTCGGCAGCCCATGACGAGATTGTTCGGGCAGAAAACGGAGAAATAGCCCGAGCTTCCAACCATGCCGGCGGGATCGAAGGTGGCATGTCGAACGGACAGCTAATCCGAGTCAGTTGTGCCTTCAAACCGATCTCTACCGTACCTCGTGCTTTGCGCAGCATTGATCTGGCAAGCGGGGAAGAAAGCCGAGCTATTCATCAACGCTCCGATACTTGCGCGGTAGTCCCCGGGGCGGTGATCGCCCAAGCGCAGGTGGCATTAGTCCTGGCTGATGCGTTGTTAGAGCATGTGGGGGGATATTCCCTGGATCAGGTACGCGAGAATCTGCAGGCCTACCAAAAGCGCGTGGAGGCGAGGCTATGACTAGCCCAAAGCAAGTAGTTTTTATTGGTTTGCCCGGCAGCGGTAAAACCTCGGTAGGCAGGCTCGTGGCCGCGCGTTTAGGTTGTTCCTTCCGGGATGCTGATCAAGTGCTTAGCGAGCAGGCAGGAATGTCGATCCCCGAGATTTTTGCTACCCGCGGTGAGGACGGCTTTCGAGAGCTAGAAGTAAAGACTATTGCGGAACTGCTCGCTAGCGACGCTGGAGTCATCTCCCTGGGCGGTGGCGCGCTTACCCGGGAGGAAACCCGGTTAGCGCTGGCAGGCAAAGATGTGGTTTTCCTAGATGTTTCCCTTTCCCAGGCGGCTGCCCGTGTGGGGAAAGATGCTAACCGCCCACTTTTAGCTGACGTGGACAGTCCCAGTGGCAAGCTTGCACAATTGGAAGCAGAGCGCCGGGACAGCTATCTGGAGGCGGCTACCCTAATCGTTCCCGCTAACGGCACTCTTAGCGAAGTCTCCTCCGCGGTAATGCGGGGATTAGGCAGAACAGAGCAGCTCCCGGTGCGCCGCTACCATCTGGAGGCTTTGGCTACTTTACCGACGCAGGTTAAGGCAGCGTCGCGGTTGATTCCGGTAACTTCTGGTGCCGGGTACCAGGTCATCGTGGGGCAGGGGGCAGGCGCAGCGCTTACTCAGATGCTACAAGAGCGGACTCGGAAAATATTCTTAATCTATCCGCCGCCGCTTTCGGGCGCTGCCCGTGCCTTGGCTACTAGCCTTACCCAATCGGGACAAGTGGTAAAACTGTTCGAGCACCCGGATGGAGAAGGAGCCAAAAATATCCGGATTGTGGAAGATGCCTGGCGCTGTCTGGGTGAAAACCATTTTTCTCGCGAGGACGCGGTGGTGGCGCTCGGAGGCGGGGCAACTACCGATATGGCGGGCTTCGTAGCCGCCACTTGGCTGCGAGGAATTGAATTATTTAATCTGCCAACTTCCCTCTTGGCGATGGTGGATGCAGCCATCGGAGGCAAAACCGGAATCAATACTTCCCTAGGTAAGAATCTGGTGGGATCGTTTTATCCGCCAAGCGCCGTTATCTGTGACCTCGATTATTTGCAGACCCTACCGCCACGGCAGCTGCACTCCGGCTTGGCGGAGGTCATTAAATGCGGGTTTATTGCGGACCGGAAAATATTGCAGCTACTGAACGGACAGAGTCCCGAACAGCTGGTGGGGTCTCCTGCCGCTGTGGAAGAAGTAATTAGCCGCGCTATTAATGTCAAGGCCGGGGTGGTTAGCGAAGACCTGCGCGAAGGAGGGATGCGGGAGTGTCTTAACTATGGACACACCCTCGCCCATGCGATCGAAAAGGCTAGTTCCTACCAAGTGTTACATGGCGAAGCGGTAGCCATCGGGATGGTGTTTGCTGCCCAGGTGGCGGTGGAACTGAACCTGCTTACGCCCTCGCAAATGCAATCCCAACGCCGCCAGATTGCAGCGTTGGGATTGCCGACCACTTGCCCACAATACTCTTTCAAGCAATTGGTGAAAATCATGGCTTCGGATAAGAAAGTTCGCGGGGGAGTAATCCGCATGGTGCTTACCACCGGTAACGGACAGATTCAGGTCACCCCAATCACGGATTACCACTTATTAGAGCGCGCTTTTAATGCTATAAACCAAGCTGATACCGCGGCAGGTTCTCCCTCCTTATCGAGCCAGGAGCCGCCAAGTGAATAGGATCGTATTCTTGATTGGGCTACCGGGAAGCGGTAAATCTACTATCGGGGCGGCGCTAGCAGATAACTTGGGGTGGAACCTGATTGCTACCGATCGCGAGGTAGCCGCCAAATTACAGGTCGCGGCAGATACTGCGCTGCTAGCAGTGGGAGAGGAACGCTATCGCGAGGTCGAACGGGAAGTATTGCGCGACCTCTTGCATGATCTGCCCCGTGAAAACACCATCGTTGATTGTGGCTCCGGCGCCTTAGATAACCCGCAAACCTTGAGTGAGCTGAAAAACTTACCTGGTGCTGAAGTGCTACAACTGGTTATTGACCTGTCTACTATGGCCGATCGCGCCGGGCTCAATCGCCCTCGCTCCCTAGGATTGGGGATGCCGCGGGCGTGGCTGCGGCAAATGGGGCAGCAGCGACGCCAGCGGTGGCAGATTCTACATCCCCTAACAGTAGAAGTTTCGGATTTATCGAAAGCGCAAGCGCTGCAAAAAGTGGCGGAGGCTTTAAACCTAGGAAGTGAAAGTACCGGTTAGGGGCAATATTTTCCACCGTCGCATGATTAAAGTAAAGTAGTAACGATTGATTTTGACTTGGGGGGTATTAAGTTGGCGACAACAAATGATTTGAAAAACGGTCTGGTACTAAAACTTGACAACCAGTTATGGCAGGTAGTGGAGTTCCAGCATGTTAAACCGGGTAAAGGCCCAGCTTTCGTGCGTACCAAGATCAAGAATGTTTTAAGTGGCAAAACGGTTGATCGTACCTTTAATGCCGGGGTAAAAGTCGAGACCGCAACGGTTGACCGCCGGGATATGACCTACCTGTACCAAGATGGTACTGATTTCGTCTTCATGGATGACGACACCTATGAGCAGGTGATGATTACCTCGGAAATCGTAGGCGACGCCAAGAACTTCCTCATTGAAAATCAGCGCGCCGTAGTCGCTTTTCATGACGAACAGGTATTGTTCCTGGAACTGCCCGCCTCGGTAATCATGCAGATTACCCACACCGAGCCCTGGCTGCAGGGTAATCGTTCTTCTGCGGGAACCAAACCGGCGACCGTAGAGACTGGTTATGAAGTTCAGGTTCCGCTGTTTGTGGAAGAGGGCGAGAAAATCAAGGTAGATACCCGTTCGGGTGATTATATTTCCCGGGTTAAGGAATAGTAGCCAGTGTCCAAGAATCGGCTATCTCGGCGTACCAAAGCACGGCGACGGGCAGTTGATACCCTTTACGAAGCTAATCTCAAAGGTCTAGATCAAGACCCAGAAGATTTGCGGGAACTGGTACTTGCCCGGCAGCATCTGACTACCGCGCAAACCACCCTGCCTGATTACGCGGCAGAAATTGCCGAGGGCGTAGCGGAGCATCTTTTCGATATCGATATGACGCTCAGCCAGTATTCCCGGGCATGGGCGCTAGATCGCATGCCCAAACCGGATCTAGCGATTTTGCGTTGCGGCGTGTGGGAGATTCTTTACAATGAGGATGTTCCCTGGAAGATTGCGGTAGACGAAGCGGTAGGTACCGCGCGAGCGATTTCCACTCCGGAATCACCAGACTTTATAAACGGAGTGCTAGATGCGATTGGGCGCTCCACTGACAATAATCCAAGTGAGAAGTAGCCCTACGGCATAAAGCTGACGCTTGCGTCCTCGCCGCCTGGCTGCACTCAGATTTTAGGAGGTAGCCATGGGGGAAATAGTTTTTCGCGGCGCAAATATCCTGGGGGAAGAGCGCGCTGATATTTTAATAGAGGGCGAAGTGGTTCGCCAGGTCGGGTCAGATTTGTCTGTAGACACCGGCACGGGGGTGCGCGAAGTTGATGCCCGGGGCTTGGTAGCGCTGCCTGGTCTGGTGGATCTGCATACCCATTTGCGTGAGCCCGGCGGGTGCGACGCAGAGACCGTTGACACTGGCACTGCCGCGGCCGCAAAGGGCGGATATACCGCAGTTTTCGCCATGGCGAATACTACCCCTACCCAGGACTGTCCACAGGTAGTCGAGCAAGTCCTAGATTTAGGGCGTAAAGCCGGACGGGTAGATGTTCATCCAGTGGGGGCAGTCACTAAGAATCTGGCGGGCAAAGAGCTTTCGGATCTTAAGGGAATGCATCAGTCGCGGGCAGCGGTTAACGTGTTTAGTGACGATGGCAAATGCGTTTTTGATCCGCTGCTGATGCGGCAGGCTCTAGAAATTGTCCGCGATTTTGACGGGTTGATTGCCCAACATTCCCAAGAGCCGCGCCTGACTGAAGACTCGCAAATGAACGAGTCCTACTTGGCTCAGGAGCTGGGGCTAAAGGGCTGGCCGACCGTTGCAGAAGAGATGATCATTGCCCGCGATATTTTGCTGTCTCTCTACCTGGACGTGCGAGTACATGTCTGCCACCTGTCAAGCGCCAGAGCGGTCGAACTAGTGCGCTGGGGCAAATCCCAAGGCGCACGCATAAGTGCCGAGGCTACGCCCCATCATCTGTTCCTCACCCAAGAAGAAGTAAGAGGACGAGATCCGCTATTTAAAGTAAATCCGCCGCTACGTTCACAAAAAGACGTGGAGGCAGTGCAAGCCGGATTAGCAGACGGCACCATTGACCTGGTCGGCACCGATCATGCTCCGCATCCGCGCCGACTCAAAGACTGCGATTTTGAATGCGGTGCTTTTGGGATGATCGGACTGGAAACTGCCCTGGCCGTGGTGGCCACCACTATGGTGCAAAGCGGAAAAATGACTTGGCGCGACCTGGCACGCGTCATGTCGGTCACCCCGGCGAGAATTGGGAGAGCTAAGGGGCAGGGAGAGGAAATCGCTCCGGGAGCGGTAGCAAATCTTTGTTTTGTATCTGCCGATACTTCCTGGCAGGTTCATCGCGAGAGACAAGTTTCTCGCTCCGATAACACTCCTTTTGTGGGCAAGGAATTATTAGGGCAGGTGCGCCACACTATCTATCGAGGCAAACCCACAGTTTTAGCTGGACAGTTACAGTTTTAAGGAGGAAATATGTGTCGCTACGGGTTACGTTTAGCGCAGGCTATGGACGAAAGAGGCAATGTTTGTGTAGGTATTGACCCCCACTCCTCACAACTTTCCGCTTGGGGATTGGAGGACAATCTCCAGGGCTTGCGTAGCTTCTCCTTAACTTTGGTGGAAGCGATGGCGGGGCAAGTACCAGTGGTAAAGCCCCAATCGGCATTTTTTGAACGTTTCGGCTCTCGCGGTATCCAGGTATTAGAGGAAGTGCTCGCGGCTTGCCGAGAGGCGGGGCTGCTCACCATTTTGGATGTTAAACGTGGCGATATCGGTTCCACCATGGCCGGTTACGCGCAGGCCTATTTAAGCTCTGGTTCCCCGCTAGCAGCGGACGCGATTACCCTTTCTCCCTACCTGGGATACGGTTCGCTGGCCCCTGCTTTGGACTTAGCCAAGGCCAATGGGAAAGGGGTCTACGTCTTAGCCCTTACTTCAAATCCGGAAGGATTTCAGGTTCAACATGCCCAATGTGCCAGTGGTAAAAGCGTGGCGGCCGACATAATTTCGCAGGCTGAACGCACAAATAAAGCCGGTAGTGATCAAGGTCATATCGCAGATGTGGGGTTGGTCGTGGGCGCCACCACTGGAAATGCTGCGAAGGATTTAGGAATCGATTTTTCGGCATTTTCGGGATCAGTTTTATCTCCGGGGATCGGCGCTCAAGGGGCTACACCAGCGGATATACAAAAAATATTCGGGGAAAGTGCCTTCCGGGTGTTGGCATCAACTTCGCGGGGGATATCTTCAGCTGGTCCGAAAGTGTCATCTTTGCAAGCAGCCGCCAGGCGAATAACTGAGCAAATGAGTGATATTTTTCGCAACGGAACTAGCAAAGCTTAGTCGATAGTTTGGCTTAAACGGAAAAAAACAACTAGTGTTTTTCGTGTTGTTATCCCGTAAATCTAGATGAAGAGGTAATACAAAATGGCACTTCCTTCTTTGACTCCCGAACAGCGCGCGCAGGCTCTGGAAAAAGCCGCTCAGGCTCGCAAGGCTCGTGCTGAAACTAAGGCGAAGCTGAAGAACCGGGAACTGACCCTGTCTGAAGTAATCAAGAACGCTCAGGATGATCCGTACTTGGGCAAGATGAAGGTTCAGGCTCTGCTGGAGGCTCTGCCTCGGGTGGGCGCCACCACTGCTGCTGCGGTAATGGAGGAGATCGGCATCGCCAAGTCTCGTCGTATCCGTGGTCTAGGTGAGCACCAGCGCGCTGAACTGGTTCGTCGCTTCGGCTAATAATCTAACCAACTTATTGCAGTATGGGACCCAAGATTTGGGTCCCATACTGTTATTTACCGGACAAGCTCGGAGCGAAAAGTTTACCCATGTCTCGTCTTTATGTATTGGTTGGCCCTTCCGGGGTAGGCAAAGGAACTGTGGTTAAGGCTTTACGAAAAGCCCATCCCCAGGTAAATGTAGCGGTTTCTGCTACTACTCGTTCGCCCCGTCCGGGTGAACGCGACGGGATTGACTATCATTTCCTAAGTGAACCCCAGTTCGATGAACTGGTGGACAGCGATGGATTTGTAGAGTGGGCGATAGTTCACGGTCAAAAGCGCTACGGTACTTTACGCTCTGAAATCGCAAAGTATATCGCCCGCGGCGAGGACGTGATTTTAGAAATCGATCTAGCTGGCGCGCGGCAGGTGCGGCGCACTAACCCCGATGCTTGTTTTATATTCCTACAAGCTCCCAGTGAAAAGATCTTGCAAGAACGCTTGCGGGGAAGAGGCACCGAGGGAGAAGCCGAGGTAACTCGGCGTTTAAAAACCGCCGAAATTGAGATGGCAGCTGCCGGAGAATTTGAGCATATCGTGGTAAATAATCACCCTGATCAGGCGGCTAGCGAACTAGCAGCTCTAATGGGAATAGCGTAAGATTCTTCGTGAAGAGGTGGCGCTTCGCCACTGAAAATAGAAATGAGAGGACAATATGTCGGGTACTGTTGCTAGCCCAGAGGGGATCACCAACCCTCCAATAGATGATCTATTGGAAAAGGTAGAGTCCAAATATGCCCTAGTAGTATATGCGGCTAAACGGGCACGGCAGATTAACACTTACAATCTGGAGATCGCGGAAGGAATGTTTTCCACTCCCGGGCCGCTGATTGATTCCAATCCTGAAGACAAAGCTCTAGGTATTGCTTTGCGCGAAATTGATCAGGGAGTATTAAATCTGAAAGAGCATGACGATTCTTCCCAGGATTAACTGAACTATGTCGCAGCGCCGCCAAATTGTTATCGGGGTGGGGGCGGGTATCGCCGCCTATAAAGCCACCCATGTGGTGCGGGCATTAGTTAAAGCCAACTTCGATGTCTGGGTAGTTCCTACCCCAGCATCTCTAAAAATGATCGGGGAAGTTACCTGGCAAGCAATATCCGGTAATCCGGTCTACACGCAGGTAGATTCCCCCGTAAGCGGAGTTGGGCATATTGAACTCGCCCGCGAGGCCAGCGCCATCGTGGTAGTTCCCGCAACTGCTGATCTATTAGCACGGATAACCCACGGCATTGCTAACGATATGCTCACCAACGTGATTTTGGCGGCTGACTGCCCGCTATTGTTAGCCCCGGCAATGCACACCAATATGTGGGAAAACCCGGCGACCAGGAAAAATGTGCAAACCTTGCAAGCTAGGGGAGCGCGTTTCATCGGCCCGGTGGCAGGTGATCTATCCAGTGGGGATCGAGGGCTAGGCCGGCTAGCACCGGAAGAAGATATCTACGCCGAGGTGCTATCGGTTCTTTCTACCGGGAAATGGCAAGGCAAGAAGGTAATGGTAAGCGCGGGAGGCACCCGTGAGCCTTTAGATCCCGTACGTTTTCTCGGGAATCGTTCCTCTGGGCGCTTTGGAGTTGAGATTGCCCGGCAGTTTGCTTGGCAGGGAGCCCAAGTAACCTTATTGGCTGCCAATATTGAACCAACGCTCCTGGAATCTTTGCCCGGTGGGGTAGAAGTGGTGGCTACTCCTAGTGCAGGCAAAATGCACCAGGCAGCACTAGACTATTTCCCCCACATGCAAGTGGCGGTAATGGCGGCAGCAGTAGCGGACTATAAGCCAGTAGATTTTCAAAGCGAAAAGATCAAGAAAGTTCCTAATCAACAGGAGTTTTCTTTAAGGCTGCGCCCCACTGCCGATATTTTGGCAGATTTAGCCAACAAGAAACACTCCGATCAGTTAGTAGCCGGATTCGCGGCAGAAACCGGCAGCTGGGAACAGGTGCTGCAACTGGGTAAAGAAAAGGCTCGCCGCAAAGGAGCCGACATTATTTTTATTAACCAAGTGGGCACCGAAACTGGATTCGGAGATATCGCTACCAGAGTTTGCGCAGTTGACGGCGAAGGCAGTGAAATTGCGCAGTTTTCGGGCAATAAACCCCAGGTGGCTACCCAGATAGTTACGCTGGTACGCCAGCAGCTGCAGTGACTGACACGATGCCGCGGTGGAGCGGCACTGACCCCCTAGCTAGCCTTAGATCCCGGAAGCAGACTAATTCCCTGGCAGGAACCCAACAAGAGCTACTGGCCACTCCGAGTCAGCCCCGTGGCAAATGGGAAAATAGTGACCCGATTGCCCGAGTTATTCCCGAGGTTTCGGTTTTTCATCTGGCCAGCGGCCTCGATTACACGATTCCTGCCCGGCTGCAGGCAAAAGTACAGCCCGGATGCCTCGTGAGCGTAAAAATTGCCGGCCAGCTGGTACACGGATGGGTAAGGGATATTCGCAAAGCAGAACCTACCCGACAGCGTTTACGACCAATCAGCCGGGTCCTCAGCCCCCATCCTTTGGTGTCCGAAGACAGCTTTGCATTGTCAGAAAAGGTAGCTCGGCGTTATGCCGGAAATTTATCCGCGATTTTACGCCAGGCGATCCCTCCGCGCCGCGCGAATATTGAGAAAGAGTTCTTTGATTCTGATAACCGCGAATCTGCGGCAACCAAAGAGGCAAAGCTAGGCGGGCTCGCCGAGGACAAAGCAGCTAGGGAGCCCCTCGTTGCTTCCTATCCCACTGGGACAGCCCTTTTAGAGTCTTTAGCGCGGGGGCAAACGAGCCGCGTAGTGTGGCAAGCACTTCCCGAACCCGAATTGCCCGCTCCCTTCTCTCAAATCTCCCAGCTCATCTCCCATTCGCTAAGGGATAGTGGCTCAACGCTCTGTCTTTTCCCCACTAGTAAGCTAGCGCAGGATTTTGCTGCCTACTGGGATGAACATGCTCCCATCGGAGCCCCCTCAGCCTTGGAGTATCACTCTGATCTGGAGGCGAATGCCCGTTACCGCGCCTTCTTAGAGTGTCGGTTTAACCATCCTTCTCTGGTGATAGGAACTCGTTCCGCCATCTTTGCTCCTTTGAAAAAGCTGTCTCTGCTGTTGATTTGGGACGAGGCGGCCGACACCTATCAGGAAAAATCCGCACCTTATTGGCACACCCGGCAAGTTGCAATGCTACGATCCCAGCGTGAAAAAGCTTCTTTAGTGTTAGGAAGTTTCTCGCGTTCACCCCAGGCGCAGGCTTTAGTTATGTCTACCTGGGCTTGCGACTTGGTTCCCGAAACTCACCAAATGCCGCTGCCTAAGATTTTTACCCCCGAATATGAAAATCGAGACGACCCTTCCCTCGGGCAAAGCGGGCTATCTTCTACCGCCCTGCAATTCCTGCGGCGCGGATTAAAAAACGGTCCGGTATTAATCCAGGCTCCTCGCAAAGGAGGACGCGGCGGCCTGAGCTGTGCTAATTGCCTAGCGCCGGTGCGTTGTCCGCAGTGCCTAGGGCACGTAGAGCAGCTGCGCACAAAGTTTATCTGCCATAGTTGCGCTCATCAATTTCGGTTTTCTTGCCCGCGTTGTGGGGCTAAAGAGACCCGCGCTAGGGTGCGCGGACATCAACAAATTGGAACCGAACTAGCTGCCGCGTTTCCGCGTGTCCCCGTTTATAACTGTGACGCCGATACTTCTTTGAACCTTATCAATGCTGAGCCAGCCTTAATCGTGGCAACTGCGGAACAAGAACCGGTAGCTAAGGGTGGCTACCTTGCGGCACTACTGTTAGATGCTGGCCTGCTCCTGAGCCTAGATCGGATTTGGGCAGCGGAAGAAGCTTTGCGGCGTTGGGCAAATACCGCTGCTAAAGTTGCCCCGGGCGGGCAGGTGATGCTCACCGGTGATCCGGGGCAGCGACTCGCCGAAACTTTTAAACACCGAACTTTTAGTAGCTGGGCAAGCCAGGAGCTAGCCGAGCGAGCGGAAGTTGGGATTCCCCCCACTGCCGCCTTAGCGGTTATTCGCGGCTCAGAGGACACCTTGCACCGTTTCCTTGCTGAGTCCAGCTTCCCCGGTGCCCAAGTTATCGGTCCGGTTAGGCAGGACGATCACTTCCAGGTGTTGGTACGTTCCCGTTTGGATCAAGGTGAGCTGTTGCGCGAAGAGCTGCGCCGCCTGCAAGCGGTGGCTTCTCGTAAAAAGTGGGGTCAGATCCGGGTACAGGTAGATCCCCAAGATCTTTAATGTTTCCTGAGATAGCGGTACTTAACTGATAACATTTCCTCTATGCGTGTCTTATTTGCCGGTACTCCCGACTCGGCGGTACCTGTCCTGAAGTATCTGCTCGACTCGGAGCATGAAGTAGTCGGGGTGTTAACTCGCCGTCCTGCTCGCTCTGGTAGAGGTCGCAAGCTTACGCCTTCGCCGGTGGCACAGGTGGCGGAAAAGGCTGGCTTGCCGATTTTTACCCCTACTTCGTTGAAAGACACCAGTGAGCGCCCTGACTTTAAAGCATTAGGCGCCGACGTGGCGGTGGTAGTCGCCTACGGGTTGCTGATTCCGAAAGATCTATTAGAGGTTTTCCCCCACGGCTGGATTAACCTACACTATTCGCTGCTGCCTAAATGGCGGGGGGCCTCTCCGGTGCAGCATTCGCGTATCGCTGGGGAAGAAATCACCGGGGTTAGTATTTTCCGCATTGACGAGGGAATGGATACCGGCCCTATCTATGCGGTTGATCCCATCCGCGTAGCTCCCCAAACCACCGCAGATTTGTTGCTGCAGCGCTTAACCGACACGGGAATCGGGTTGTTGCCCCACGTCCTCGCGGCGCTGGAAACTGGAAATGCTAAAGCCCATTCGCAAACTAGCGAAGGCGCCAGCTACGCGCCTCTGCTCACCAAGGCAGATGCCCAAATACCTTGGGAAAAAGATGCCCACCAGGTAGCCGACATGATTTGTGGCTTTACCTCTGAACCGGGAGCTTGGACCGAACTGCCTGATGGTAAACGGATCAGTATCTATCCCGTAATCGAGATGAAAGAACATGATACGCTGCAGCCCGGTCAGGTGCGGGTTACTAAACATGAAGTCACCGTCGGCACCGGCAGTAACGATGTGAAACTCACCTTTGTCACCCCGGCTGGAAAAAGGGAGATGGCTGCCGATGCCTGGGGACGGGGACAACGATATGGGCAAGAATTTTTCTTTAGTCTCCCGGGTGAAAGTGAGCAAAACTAGTGCGGCCAGATCGTCCCTCGAAAGAATATTCTGCCAGTAAGTCTCCCCGGGGTAACCAGCGAAAAAAGCGGGGAGGAAACCGCTTCGAACCGGAGGAATGGCGTCCCCAAACCGATCGGGTACGTACCCTGGTTTTCCAGGTACTGCTGGCAGTAGAGACCAAAGATTCCTATGCGAACCTATTGCTGCCGCCGCGCCTTACTCGCGCCCATATTGCCGGGCGCGATGCTGGTTTCGCTACCGAGCTCACCTACGGGACGCTCAGAAGCCAAGGCTTTTACGATTGGATAATCGATGAGTGCTCGACCCGCCCAGTAGCTGCCTTGGAAAAAGAAGTGCTGGTTATATTGCGCATGGGCTTGCATCAACTGTTAAATATGCGAGTGCCCACCCACGCCGCGGTCAGCGAATCGGTGAATCTGACAAAACAGGAAGCCAATGAGGGAGCCGCCGGGCTGGTCAACGGGGTTTTACGTCAAGCGGTGCGCCTGGCTGACAGTGGGGAACTAGAATCCCGGCTGGACGCCCTTAGTGCCTCCCGCCGCCTGGCAATTGAGTATTCCCATCCCGCTTGGATTATTGCCGCCTATCGCGCGGCTTTAAGTGAACACGCAAAACTGGGTGCCCAGATTCCCAGTGACGATGATTCCCTGACGGCATTACTGGCAGAAAATAATCGCGCCCCCTATATCAACCTGGTGGCGCGACCTGGCTTGGTTGATCGAGAAGAACTTGCCGATGCGGTAGAAGATATGGAGCAAGATGTTGCCTATTCGACGCTGAGTCCTTGGGGTTTGATTGTGTCTGGAGGCGACCCTGCCAGCCTAGAAGAGGTTCGGCAGGCTCGCGCAGGGGTGGAAGATCAAGGATCACAACTGGTAGCCGGAATCGCAGCTACCTATCCTTTGGAAGGCAGCGACCAGAACTGGCTAGACTTATGTGCCGGTCCCGGCGGGAAAGCAGCTTTAATGGCGGCGTTAGGCAGGCAACGCGGCGCCCAACTTGTTGCTAATGAGATTAGTCCTCACCGCGCCAAATTGGTGGAAGATTCGGTGCAGGCTCTTGACAATGTGCAGGTGACGCAAAAAGACGGAACCCAGTTTCCGCTCCGTGAGGGCGGATATGACCGGGTACTGGTAGATGCTCCGTGTACCGGATTGGGGGCATTGCGCCGTCACCCCGAGTCCCGTTACCGTGCCCGTAATGAAACCATTCCGGATATCACTGATCTACAGGAGCGTCTGTTAAATCGGGCTTTAGATGTTTGCCGCCCGGGAGGCTTAGTTATTTACGCTACTTGTTCACCGCACCCGGCAGAAACTACTTTCCTGGTAGAGCGGGTATTAAAAGCCCGCGGGGACGGGCAACTACAGGAACTCACCCCCGTATGGGATCAACTTATCGATGCCGATGCCTGGCCCCAGGGATTGGGCTGCGCCGATAAATACTTACAATTGTGGCCACATATTCATGCCAGTGACGCTATGTTTGCAGCAGTAATCAGCAAAAACTAGAAAGGAAACTAATCATGGGCGTAACTATTTCTCCTTCTATCCTTAACTGCGATATTGCTAACTTGGCTGCTGAAATCAAAAAAATAAAGAACGCAGATTACGCGCATGTGGACGTGATGGATAATCATTTTGTGCCCAATCTTTCCTGGGGGCTGCCGGTGGTAGAGGCAGTAATCCGCCAAAACATTTTGCCAGTAGACGCCCATTTAATGATCGAGGACGCTGACCGGTGGGCGCCTACCTATGCGGAGGCCGGATGTGCCTCGGTAACTTTCCATGCCGAGGCAGCGGCAGCGCCGATTCGTCTGGCGCGAGAGATTCGCCGGCAAGGGGCGAAAGTGGGAATGGCGCTGCGTCCAGCCACCGATATCACTCCCTATATCGATATCCTCCCGGAAATCGATATGTTGCTGGTAATGACGGTGGAGCCTGGTTTTGGGGGTCAGTCATTCCTAGAGTCGATGATGGCGAAAGTTCGCCGTACCCGCGAAGCTATTTCTGCTGCTAACCTGCAAGTATCGGTGCAGGTGGATGGAGGAATTACCCGCGAAACTATTAGCGTAGCTGCCGAAGCCGGAGCGGATGTATTCGTTGCGGGTTCAGCGGTTTATAAAGCTGAAGATGCCTACGCGGAGGTAGAGGAACTGCGGCGCATCGCCCAGTCCCACTGCTAGTATTTAGCGAGGTTTTCGGCGAGGAAGCAGCGGCGTCCTCGAAAAGCTTATTCGCGCGCCCCAGGGGCAGGTTGGAGCTAACTGGATTCCTGCCAACTGGAGCCGGAAGGCAAGATTTTTCAAAACCCACTAACCTTAAAGCTATGAAGAGTTTTGAAGAGTTATTTACAGAGTTGCAGGCGAAAGCCAGCGAACGTCCGGAAGGATCTGGCACCGTGAAAGAGCTAGACGCCGGGGTGCACGCTATCGGGAAGAAAATCGTAGAAGAGGCGGCCGAAACTTGGATGGCTGCCGAATACGAAAGTCACGATGATTTTTGTTTAGAGGTCTCCCAGCTGCTTTATCACGCTCAAGTGATGATGATCGCTAAAGGGGTTAGTCTCGAAGACGTCTACCGAAAACTCTAAGGATACAAATGTTAAGAATAGCTGTTCCCAATAAAGGTGGTCTTTCAGATCCGGCCATCAGGATTCTTTCAGAAGCTGGATATCGCACCCGCCGCCGGGGTCGAGAGCTCCATATCACCGATCAAAGCAACCAGGTGGAAGTATTTTTTCTCCGTCCGCGCGATATTGCCCAATACGTAGGTGCCGGTTTTATCCAAGCCGGGATTACCGGACGCGATCTACTAGCGGATTCGGGAGTCAAAGCCGAAGAAGTATTAGCACTGGGATTTGGCTCCTCTACTTTTCGCTTTGCGGCGCCTCAAGGTACCATGAGTTCGGTTCAGGATCTAAGGGGTAAACGTATTGCTACTTCTTTTGACCGGATTGTGCAAGACTTTCTGGCTTCGCAGCAGGTCAAAGCGGATACCGTACACCTAGATGGGGCCGTCGAGTCCTCGGTTCGCCTCGGGGTAGCGGACGCAATCGCTGATGTAGTGGAAACCGGCAATACTCTGCGGGCAGCCGGGTTGGAAGTATTTGGCGAACCTTTGATGCAATCAGAGGCCGTGCTTATCGCTAATCCGCAGGCAGCCGGCAGTGCGGGTCTGCAAGTTCTTCAGCAGCGCCTCCAGGGCGTGCTCAATGCGCGTAACTATGTGTTGGTGGACTACAACGTTCACCGGGATCTGTTGGATAAAGCAGTCAATTACACTCCGGGAATTTCTTCGCCCACCATATCTTCCTTGCAAGATAGCCACTGGCTAGCGGTGCGGGCGCTGTGTAAACGCTCCGAAGTTCACGGGGTGGTCGATAAGCTCCACGCCCTCGGGGCGGAGGGAATTTTGGTTACCCAGCTGCTATCGGCTCGGATCTAGCTGGCGCTGCGCCAGGCGCAGGCCGGCACCCTAACTGGTACTTTGTCGCCTCGGAGGTAAAATCCCGAAGGATTTCGCCGGAAGCTTTAGGCTAGGCAAGCTGCGCGGCGAGGCGTCCGGCTACCGCAGCTGCCAGGAAGGGAGCAGCATCTTCCTCCAGTCCCCGTCGCATGGTTGACAGCTTCACCGGGCAGTCGCTTAAGGCCTGGTTGAGTCCGGTAGTTGCACATTTTTGCACCCGGTGCCGGGAACTAATCTGTGCCAGTTGGGAGTCTACCAATTTAGTGAACTCACTGTTTAGGAGAGGTTTTTGCCCTTCGCCCTCGTCGGTAAATTCCGGCAGCGCTACGGTCAGGGGAACAGGCGTAAAATCAGAGAGAATTCGCAAACTATGATGGGAGATTCCCTGGTGGCGCGGCCGAGGGTCAGCTGCTGACATCCGCAGGGCACAAATTGCTTTCCCGCCTCCTGCAGCCGCCTGGGTTAGGAACGAGGAAAGATCAAAACCGGAGTAACCGTAGGGGGTGCCGCTACCCGCATTGCCTGGGCCTTGTCCCACAATCGCGATATCGGCGGCTAACACCTGCCGGGCTGCCAGCAGCGCCGAAAAAGTATTGATCGATTCCAAGTCACCCCCGAAGGCTTGACCAGCGGTAATTACCGCCGCTAGCCAGCCATTTTCGCGCAGCGCGGTAATGTTGCGGGAGAAAAACGCCGGAAGCGCCCCGCCATCGGTGTAAACATAAACGATTTTCGCCGCGGGATTTTCCGCCCGCACCCCGGCGATCACCGCGGGAAGCTGGGAATGCAGATCGATCCCTACTACCGGCATTCCCTGCAAGTTTTCTGCCTGTCGCATCTGCTGGTGATAAGGGGATTCTTGTTCTTCCACAGAGGAAACCATGTACTGGCTGGGGGTATAGCGCGCCTTCATAATGTGACCCTCATTAGCCGGTAACGAGTCTTCTGGCAGACGTCCACAAAGTGCGGTCACCAGTGCGAACCCGCCGGTTCCTAAGTTCTTCTGGAGGGCAGAACAATCAACGCGTACCGTGTCTCCCGCTTTAACTTCCCCGTTTAAGGCCGGATAGTTTAAGGCACGCATGGTTTCCCCGGTTAAAAACTGCTCGGCTCCACTAGGATGAGCGGAAATCTTGAGCGTGAGTTCTTGCGTGGCTTTGAAGTTGCGAACCGCTGCCACCTGTCCTTCCCGTAACATCATGTTTTATATTCTAGCGGTCTGTGTCGGGGTGACCGCCAGGGTCGGAAACAGGTAGGCTTAAGGTATGCATGGGTTTTTAGTTGTGCTTTGGACGCTGGGGATTCTCGCGGCAATAATTTGTCCGATTGTCATGTTTGTCTGGCTATTCCGCAAAGCCAATGCCACTTTAAATGTTTTCGGGGAACAAGTTCAGCAGGTAACCTCTCCGCTCGAGAATTTGCAGGAAGCCTCAGAGCTTCCGGCTCTGCGCCCCGCCGGAGCCAGCGGTGATCCCCAGGTGTTAGCGCAGGCGCGCCGGGTACGCGCGGAAGTGGCGGCCACTCGGCGTACTCGTCGCTACGCCCGCCTAGCAGCTGCCAAGACACGCTGGGAGAAACTGGGGCTGGTATAGTGCCGCGTAGGCGTAAACGAAAAAAACCTCCTACTCCAGGTGCGGGGGACTGGGATTCCCTAAGCGCGGCGGAAAAGTTAGCCACTTTTAAACGCACCCAGATTAAGGGCGAGGTGGCTAGTTTCGCGGCTGGTTTTGATTTTCCCTTTGATGATTTCCAAGATCAAGCCCTTCGCGCCCTCGAGAACCATAAATCTGTATTAGTTGCTGCCCCTACCGGTTCCGGTAAGACTTTAGTGGGGGAGTTCGCCCTATTCTTGGCGTTAAAACGCGGGGTGAGAGCCTTTTATACCACCCCAATCAAGGCGCTTTCTAACCAAAAATTTCGAGATTTTTCTGCCACCTACGGCAGTGAAAATGTGGGGCTACTGACCGGGGATATATCCGTTAACCCCTCAGCTCCCCTGGTGGTGATGACCACCGAAGTTCTGCGCAATATGCTTTACCGGACCGATGGGCGCCTCGATGATTTAGGGTTTGTAGTTCTTGATGAAGTGCATTACCTGGCTGACCGCTATCGCGGTCCCGTATGGGAAGAAGTAATTTTACATCTGGATGCGCAGGTAAAAGTAATCGCCTTGTCGGCCACAGTGTCTAATGCCGAAGAATTCGGTCAGTGGCTACGCCAAGTGCGCGGAGAAGTTGAGATTGTGGTTTCGGAAAAACGTCCGGTGCCGCTTTACCAACATATGCTGGTAGGAGGGCAACTTTTTGATTTAGAAGTAAAGTCTTCCGGGGGTAAAACTAAACTTAATCCGGCGTTGCTAGCTAGGACTCGCCGCGGCTTGGGGGAGTCCCGACGCGGTCACCATACGTCACTGGCCGCAGCGGTAGGGGAGTTAAACGCGAAAGGTCTACTGCCAGCTATTATTTTTATTTTTTCGCGCGCCCGCTGTCAGCAGGGTCAAAATCAGCTGGTAGCAGCGGGAATAGATCTAACTACTCCCGAGGAAAAACGCCAAATCTCGGCGTGGCTAGATGCCATCAGTGAAAATATTCCTCCTGGTGATGCCCTCGCTTTGGGATTGGATACCCTGTTCGAGGGACTCAGGCGCGGAATCGCCGTGCACCATGCTGGCCTGCTTCCGGTACTTAAAGAAGCAGTAGAGAAAATGTTCGCTGCCGGACTACTAAAAGTGGTGTTGGCAACCGAAACTTTGGCGCTGGGGATCAATATGCCAGCGCGTTCGGTAGTTATTGAATCACTACGCAAATGGGATGGTCACGAGTTCGTAATGCTCTCGGCCGGGCAATATACCCAGCTTACCGGGAGAGCTGGCAGGCGCGGGATCGATACTTTGGGTCACGGCATCGTAATGTTTCGCCCCGGCATGGATCCAGCTACGGTAGCCGCGCTGGCCTCAAAACGTACCTATCCGCTGAAATCAGCTTTTAGTCCCACCTACAATATGGCGGTTAACCTGCTGGAGAGAGGATCCTTGGAGGGTACTCGGGACGTTTTGCGACGCTCTTTTGCGCAATTTCAGGCAGACCGGGCAGTAGTGGGGAAGGCGCAGCAAGCCGCTGAAAAGCAAAGGGCAGCCGATGAAATTGTCGCGGCTAAGTCTTTGGAATGCTCTTTGGGGGATATTTACGAGTATGTAAGGATTAAGAGTGAGCTGGAGGCACGTGATGCCCGCCATGCCCAACTGCTTGCCCGCGAGCAAGCGCGGCGGCGCTTAGAGATTTTTAGTTCCCTAAAACGCGGTGATGTGGTGGCTTATAAAGATGCTCGCCGCCCTCGTCACGGGATTGTGATGAAAAAATCGGGCACTCGCACCGGGGAAACCACTTTAACTATCTTGGCCGATAACGCCAAGCTACGGGAGTTTTCCACTAATGGCTTTGCTGGCCCCTTAGCCTTGGTGGGGCAGATGTGGGTGAAAGATTACTCGGAACGCAAACCGCGCGACCGACAACGCCTAGCCTCTAAGTTACGTACCGCGGTGCGCGAAGGGATTTTTACCGATCCGGAACCTGCCAAACCTAGTGAGGAAGAGGCGGCTACCCCCGCAAAACCTGCGGTATCAAGCTCGCAGAGATCCTCTCCGGTACTGGAAACTAATGGCCGTGAACTGGCAGAACTGAGCGAACTGGAACTTACCGAGCTACTGGCGCACCATCCCGCGTCCAGTTGTCCCCAGTTAGCGAGCCATATAAAGAAGGCCTCTCGCTGGGCGCGTCTCGAGCGGCAGGCTGCCCGCTTGCGGCGCCAAGTCGATATTTCGGAGGGCGCACTGGTTGATACCTTTGACCGGGTCGTTAAGGTTCTAATCCAGTTAGGGTATCTAGATCCCAGGGGGCAAGTAACCGAATCCGGGGAGGTGCTGCGCCGAATATATAGTGAATACGATTTACTCATCGCGCAATGCGCCCTAGAAAATGTTTTCGCGGGGCTTTCCCCGGCGCAACTAGCGGCAGCCTGTTCGGCGGCTAGTTATGACGCGCGGCGGGAAGAAACGGGAGCCCCGGTGCCTGCCTCTTTGAAATCTGTGGTCAATCAAATCGAAACTTTGGCGGCTAATCTGCGCCAGCTACAAAGCGAGCTGCAAGCACCAGAACTTCCGCAGTCATCTTCGGCGCTGGTGGCAGCGACCTACGCTTGGGCTAAGGGGAAACCGCTCGCGGTAGCTTTAGAGACCGCGCCCTTGGAGGTTGGGGATTTCGTGCGAGCGATGAAACAGCTGCTCGATGTGCTGCGGCAACTAGAAATGGTGGGCAGTGTGGAAACCTCGGCTACCGCGCGTAAATCCCAAAAACTAATTTTGCGCGGAGTGGTGGCATGGTCAGATATTTAATAAATGGTTTTTGGGCTCTAGTTGCTGCCATCGCCATTGCAGCAGGTCTACTTTTGGCTTTCCCCTCTACCTGGGGGTCACACTGGCTAGGCGCCTGGTTAGCTCTGGGACTATGGCTACTAATTCTGCGCCGGGCGCGCCGCAGCTACGCTCTGGTAATCTCCATTCTGACCTCTCTGCTATTTTTCGTGGTGCTATTTCGCTGGGTGGCTATCTCCCTGACCTTTTCTACTCCTTGGATTGCCCTGACGCTGTTTGAAACCTTATTTCCCACCTTGTGGGCAGGGGCAGTTTTGGCTACCCGCAAACTGACCAGCCCGCTTTGGACATTTTGGACGGCATTTTCTTTTGCCGGGATCGAAGCGTGGCGAGCGTGTTTTCCCTGGACGGGAATGCCTTGGGGAATGTTGGGATTTTCCCTGGTAGATAGCCCTATGAAGGGATGGATTCCGCTTTTGGGTGAAAACGGGATCGCCTTTCTAATGGTGGGGGTAGTGGCGGCCTTAGTTAGCGTGACTTGGAAAATCTCGATGCCGAATCTAGCTACTGCGGCTTTGGCCTTGATAGTAGTGATTTTTTCGGGCGTGGGCTTACCGTCGCTACCAGATACGCAAGATTCTCCCCAGCTAAAAGTGGCGGCTATGCAGGGAGGTGTTTCCTGGCCAATTGGGTCAACCTATTCCCATCCTGGCACCATCTTGTCTGGTCATATGGAACAAGCACGCAGTAGTGATTTGCGCGGAAGCGAAGTAGTTTTATGGGGGGAACAGGCAGCAGATATCGATCTGCGTGCTAATGCGCAGTGGGCGGAGGAACTACGACACTGGCAGGAAAACCTGCAAATTCCCATCATTTTTGGCACCTTAGTTTATGGGAATAAAACTACCTCTAACCAGGTACTAAAGCTGGAGGACGGCAAGTTCTCGCAGATCTATACCAAGCGGGAACCGGTGCCTTTTGGGGAATTCTTACCGGCTCGCCCTACTATCTCTAAGATCTTCCCGGAACAGGTAAAAATGCTCCCGCGCGATATGATACCGGGCAAATCCCCCGGAGTTACCCCAGTTGGTAATGCGCAGATAGGGACAAATATCTGTTTCGAGGTAGCGATTGACCAGCTGGTGCGCGATACGGTGCACGCGGGCGCGAATCTACTGTATTTCCCCACTAATAATTCTTCTTTTGGATACTCCTATCAGTCCCGGCAACAGCTGCAGATTGCCCGCTTTCGCGCCCTAGAATATGACCGCTCCACTGTCCAAGTGGCAGTAGGGGGAGTAAGCGCCCTGATCAATCCAGAAGGTCAGGTTGTTTCCCAATCCGGGCTCTTTCGGGCAGATACTTTAAAAGCGGCTCTGCCTTTGCGCGACACTCTCACCTGGCAGGCACGTTTTGGGGAGGCGATGAACGCCAGCTTCCGTTTCGGAACCCTAATTGGGCTGGCATTGGTGGCAGCAGCTCTGATTTTCTTGAAAATACAAAAACGCAGCTTTCAAAGAACCGAGTTTTCCCCTCGAACAGGACGTAAACCAGCGGTGAATAAGAGCAGAGGAAACAGAAATAACTTTTTGAAAGGACCAGGAAAGAAATGACAGATACCGTAATCGCGATTCCTACCTACAACGAACTAGAAACTCTGCCCCGGCAGGTGGCAAAACTGCGTCGTGAAATTCCCCAGGCAGACTTGGTGATTGTTGACGATAATTCTCCCGATGGTACTGGCGAGCTCGCCGAGGAACTGGCAAGCAAAGATAGGGGAGTGAAGGTAGTACACCGATCGGAGAAAGCCGGACTTGGCCCGGCCTATTTGGAAGCATTTTCTTGGGCTCAGGAGGCAGGATACACCTGGATAGTGCAGATGGATGCAGATGGTTCTCACCGGGTGCGTGACCTGAAAAAACTATTGGCTCGCCGGCTATGGCCGAGTGAGCCGGATCTGGTGATTGGTTCGCGTTGGATAAGGGGAGGCCGCCTAGAGGGTTGGTCAAAGTTACGGGAGGCGCTCTCGCGAGGTGGAAACGCCTATATCGGGGCGCTGCTGCGCCTGGGAATCGGGGATGCTACCGCCGGTTTTCGGGTTTATCGGCTAGATTTTCTTAGTCGCCTGGGATTAGCAGATCTTGATTCCCGCGGATATTGCTTCCAAATAGATATGACCCGGCGGGCAGTGAAAGCGGGCGGAAATATTGTGGAAGTACCGATCACTTTTCAAGAACGCGCTGCCGGAGCCTCCAAAATGTCCAGTGCTATTATCTTGGAAGCCCTGGCAAAAGTTACCCGTTGGGGACTAGCTGATGTGTTTAAGGCGCCCGCTGCGCGAAGCTAAAGCCTAACCGCTATCCCCAGGCACCCTTAGAAAGCCTCGCTGAGACGCGGAGGCTAAACCCCGAAAATAGCAGTTAATCTGGGGAATTACTAGCGGTAATGCACTCCGTCCATTAGCGCCCCTGAATGCAGTACCTCCAGCTGTTCTTTTAACAGCTGCTGCAATTCTTCCTCACTGCGACGCTCCATAAGCATATCCCAGTGGGTACGCTGGGGACGTAAAGGCTTAGAATCTTCTTCTTCTGCGGGTTCTTCGTATTGCAGTTCGCCGGTTTCCCCGCATTTACATTCCCACTCGGCGGGCGCGGCAACCTCGGCGGCAAAAGTCATGTGGAAACGGTGACCATTAGGGCAAATGTAGAGGCTTTCGCGGCGTTCTGCGAATACTACGCCATCTTCTGTCTCTAGGCTTTTCGAACCGATACTTGTTCCGCGTAGTGCCCGCTCTGCCATAGTAATAACTTCTCCTTGCTTCCCGTCCTAGCAACCCAGCAAATACCGCCCTATTCTAACAGCTGCGCCGGTGCGCAAAAAAGCTAACCTGCTCTTTTGCCCACCGGCGAAACTAAAACTATTTAACGGGAGGCTGACCGTAGACGTTTTGGTAGCGCTCGTACAAAGAATCGATATGACGTGATTCAATCGGACATAGCTCACCCAGAGACCGGGCAATCGCTACTGTCTTAGCTACTTCCTCGACCATGACTGCCGCTTTAACTGCGGCTTTAGCATCCTTACCAATAGTGAACGGCCCGTGGTTGGCCATCAATACTGCGGGGGAGCGGGAATCTTTTAAGGTTTCTACAATCCCGCGTCCGATGGAATCATCCCCGATGATCGCGAAAGGACCTACCGGAACTTCGCCGCCAAACTCGTCACCCATCATGGTCAACACGCAGGGAATGGGCTGTTGCACCGCCGCAAAAGCGGTGGCATAGGGGGAGTGGGTATGAACCACGCCGCCTACTTCACTCATGTGCCGGTAAACATAGGCGTGAGCCGCAGTATCTGAAGAAGGCTGCAAATCTCCGGAGGTATCATCATCCAGTTTGTTACCATCTAGATCGCAAACCACCATAGCGTCTGCTGACAACTCATCGTAACGTACCCCGGAAGGTTTGATCACGAATAGATCCGCGCCCTCCACCCTCTGGGAAACATTCCCGGCAGTCCAAACTACCAGGTCGTTAGCTGGCAGTTCCGCATGCAATGATGCAACCACTTCCCGAGTGGCTGCTACCTGCTTGCGGATCTTAGCGGGCAGTTCATTTACATGAGGCATACTTCCCCCTTTAATTTGAGCGGTGTACCTGCGCTTTAATCGCTTTCAAGTTGCGCATAACTTTAGTGCCGCCCCGGCCGAAGAAGTCATGCATTTCTTTAAAGGCAGCATAGAGTTCACGATAAGCTTCCACATTTTCGGGGATCGGCTGGTAGGCATGGGAAATCTTCTTGCCCATAGCCGCGGAAGCCGCGAAAATATCGGGGTATTGTCCATCGGCAACCGCCGCAAATACCGCCGAGCCCAAGGCACCCGCTTGGTCAGTAGCGGAAATAGAGATCGGCAGACCGGTAATATCCGCGTACATCTGCATATACAACTGGTTCTTTAACAGGCCGCCCGCAACCACGATCTCTTTAATATCGACCCCATGTTCAATGAAGTTGTCGATAATAATCTTGGCTCCAAAAATCGTGGATTCTAGCAACGCGCGATACATGTCAGCAGGAGTAGTGGTCAGGGTCATCCCCAACATCATTCCTGACAAACGCGCATCGGCCAGGACAGACCGGTTACCGTTCCACCAATCCAAGGCCAGCAGGCCATGTTCGCCGATTTTTTGCTCCGCCGCCTGTTCGGTGAGTAGTTCATGGACATTCTTACCGCGCTGCTCAGCTTCTTCGCGAATGCTGGCGGGCACGCACTGGTTAGTAAACCAAGAGAAAATATCTCCGACCGCGGTTTGACCGGCCTCAAAACCCCATTCACCGTCGACGATACCGCCATCGACTACTCCGAAGATTCCCGGTACATCCGCGTAGTCATGGGCAGAAACCACAAAACAAGTAGAGGTACCAGCAATAGCAGTGAGTACCCCATTTTCAGTGGCGCCCACCCCAGCCGCATGTACGTGGGCATCAATATTGCCCGAACAGACGGTGATGCCTGCTTCCAGTCCCATAAGAGAGGCCATCTTTTCGGTCAGCTCTCCGACCTTGGAGCCCAATGGGGCGATCGGCGCGGACATTTTTTGCTCGAAGACCTCACCGAATCCGGGAGCTAGCGCCTCTAAATACTCTTTATCCGGATACTTTCCGTCCTGGTACATCCGCTTATATCCGCTGGCACCAGCAGTTTGGGTCTGAACTCCGGTCATTTGCCAGGTCAGCCAATCCATGATGTCGGTAATTACTTCGGCTGCCTGGTAAACATCAGGGGCTTTTTCATATAGCTCCAGCATCTTGGGTAGTGCCAGCTCCGAAGAAAGCACCCCGCCATAGCGGCCAAGCCAGGGTTCGTTGCGTTCTTTAGCGAGCGCTACGATCCGGTCAGCCTGGTCTTGGCCACCATGGTGTTTCCACAGCTTAATATAAGCATGCGGGTTATTCTTAAACTCTTCTTTTTCGCAAAGCGGGATACCTTCCTTATCGGTAACCACCAGGGAAGCAGAGGTAGTGTCCAAACCGATAGCCACCACGTCCTTAGGATCCACTCCGGAATCCTTAACCGCCTGAGGAACCGCACTGGCCAGCACCTCAATATAATCAGCGGGTACCTCCAGGGCGAACTCGGGAGGTAGTGCCTGCCCATCACCGGCACTAAGAGTGGTATCCATAACTGCGTGCGCGTACTCGGTAACAGCAGAAGCTAAAACTTCGCCATCACTTACCCGCACCACTACCGCGCGACCGGACAGGGTACCGAAATCAATTCCGATTACATATTTATTTTCCATTGCAGGCTCCGTTGCATTGCGATTCTTCTAGAGTCTTGATTCTTGATTAGCTAGCTAGTCGCCTAGTTAGCGTGGCGATGTTTACCCCAGAAACCTTCTGGGCTAAACAGGTGCTCGATTACCTGGTCGAGAGCGTTGAGATCCATCAGAATATCCAGCACTGTGTAGCGAGAACGAATCATTTGCGCCTGACGATGCGTCTTGCGGAAACGATCCCAATCGATCTTGATCATTTCGGGGTGATAGGGCGCACCAGCTTTACGCAAGTTTTCTTGCGCTTCCTCCGGCGAGATCAGCTGCTTGGAGCAAATCTCTTTAATCTCACTCCATTTTTCTTTCAGCAGTTCCAAGCGTTTACGAAGTTCTTCGCCCTCTAAATGCTTATTAAGGGTGTGTTTCTTCGCTTCACCCTGGATACTGGGAATGATTAGTTCCTCTACCTTGGCTAAGACCTCTTCTTCACCGGGGGCATTGGCAACTACTTCCTCAATATCCAGGTTAGGAATATCCATTGCCAAGAACTCTTCCCAAATCGCCAGAGAGGCGACCGTACCAACCCCCACTTTGAAACCGTGCGATAGCGGGGGTTCCCAGTCGAGGCCGTGTCCTTCCATTTCCCAAGTGTGGGAGAACTGGTGGCCAGCACCCGAAGCAGGGCGAGAGGAAGACAGAGCCTGCATAGCCAGCCCGGACATAATATTGCCTTCGGCTAGCCCTTCAATCGCGTCGCGATCACCCTTACAGGCGCCTTCCGGATCAGAAAGGGCTCCCCGCAAGGGGCCTTGCACCAAAGACCAGGTATAGTCATCTACTGCTTCCACGCCGAGGCGATCGGCCAATAGCCAGTCGGCTCCGGCGGGAATCTTTTCAATCAGATCCCCGTAACCGGTAGCGGTCAGGCGCTGCGGGGCAGCGGCGATTACATCCAGATCAGCCACTAAACCGGCAGGAGCAGGGCACTCGCGGGTAATTTTGAAGCCATCTTTGGTGATAGACGCCCCAAAAGCCGCATAACCATCCACCGAGGCCGCGGTGCACACGTTCATATAGGGACGCCGAAGTTCTCCGCTAGCCAATTTGCAAAGGTCATTGAGGGTTCCGGAGGCAATGGAACAGATCACCGTGTCATCGAGAGCTTCCAGTACTTCCCGAACTTTAATGACGTTCTCGTAACCGGCATACAAAGTAGGCTTACCGGGGAAAACGTAGGGTTCGTGCATCGGTACGCCTGCAGCTTTGAGGGAGTCTACCACTCCCTTTCCAGCGGCGCCAAAGGTGTTCTCATCCGCGACTACCAGGGCGGTTTTACCGGGAAAGAGGCGGGCGAACAGCGAGCCAGTTTCCTTCAATACCCCAACGCCGAACTCGATATCTTTAGTGTCGCTAGCAGTTTCTAGTGCGGTTGCGATCAATTCGTTTGTCATTGATACTTCTTTCTCTATTTTTAGGATTATTCACCGGCGGCCACATGGTCGACTACCTCATGGGTCAGCTCTTGCATCGCCGGGTAGCTTTCCATGTATTTTTGTAGGTAGAACTGGTATTCCTCATGGGTTTCCGGGTTGGGTTCGATCCGCTCGGTTTCGTGCACCATATTGGAAGCAGCCTCTTGGATAGTGGCGTATTGCCCAGATCCCACTGCCGCTAAAATACAGGTACCAAGCACGACCGCGTCCCCAACTTCGGTCTTTACCAGGGGCTTTCCGGAAACATCGGCATGCATCTGCATCCACAGTGGCGACTTAGTGGCGCCACCACAAACGGTTACCCGGTCAAAGTTAAATCCAGCATCTTCCATCTTCTTAAAGTTAAAGGCGGTACCGAAGGCAACTGCCTCCATAATTGCGTGGTAAACATGCAGGGGAGTGTGCGATAGGGACAGTCCCCACATGATTCCGCGGGCTTTGGAATCGGTATAGGGAGTACGGTTGCCTTGGAAATATTCGTTAATAATTAATCCGTCGGAGCCCGGTGCGATATCGGCGCATTTACGATCCAGGATCTCATAGGGGTTAACTCCTACGGTTTCAGCACTCCTTACCAGGTGCTCACAAAAACCTTCCTTGAACCATTTAAGGACCGACCCGGAGGAAACCAGGGAGCCTTCCAAAGTGTACTGCCCTTTAATAACTCCATCGGTATAGGAGCCCATGAAACCATTGCCATAAACCGGCTTATCGGATTGACCAGCAATAACGTGAGAGGAGCCGGTAGTTAGCGATACTTGCCCCGGGTTTACCGCTCCCAAACCGATCTGTCCAGCCCAAGCATCAGCACAGCCCTGAGCGACCGGAGTCCCCGGTAGCAGCCCCAACTCTTGGGCTACCGAGGGCAATAGTCCCCCGAGCGGAACGCCCAGGTCTTCTACCCGTTCCGGCATCTTTTCGAAAGCGTCACCGGCCCCGATTTTCTCGTAGTATTCAACCGGCCACCCGCCATAGTCACGGTTATAGTTCATCCGCATAGAGGCAGAGTTAATGTTAATCGTCCATTCGCCGGTTAGGCGATAGGTTAGCCAGTCAGGAGCGTCAACAATCCGGTAGGCTTCTTTAAATATTTCGGGCTCATTTTCCTGTAGCCAAGCCACTTTGAAGGGATACCATTCAGCGGTTGGGGGAGTAGTCTTACCCCCGTTGTATAGGCGCGCCCAGTGATCCATATCCATTACCCGTTCCATTTGCTTAGTGGCACGCACATCCATCCACATAATGGCGCGACGGATTTCTTTGCCTGCTTTATCAATAGGAACCACGGTCATGGTGGTGGCATCATAGCTGATACCCGCAATATGACGGGCGGGAATACCGGTTTGGTCAAGTACTTTGCGGACTGAAGCGACTAGAGCTTCCCACCAGTCGGAGGGGTCTTGTTCAGCCCATCCCGGATGCGGGTGATAGGTGGGGTAACCGGTGGCAGCAAAGCCAATCGGGGTGCCTCGTAAGTCAAAAATCGCGGCACGGCAAGATTCAGTGCCATAGTCGATTCCCAGTAGGTAGGGACCTTCATAACCCGGTGCTACCATTTGTTTTCTCCTTAAACTTTGCGCCGGCATCATTGTCGGCGACTTTTATGCGCAGTGGTAGCGCATTTTCTGGTTGTTAGGGTAATAAGCCTTTTTATTTAGTTGTCGTCTTTAGTCGTCCTCTGCGGTCCAACCGTTTTCTTCCCATACGGCAGCGGGAATCAGACGGTCAACACGATCGAGTAAAAAGTCAGGTTGATGTGCTTTCGGCAGAGACAGCGCTTCCTCCATAGTGGAGTCTCCGGTCAGCGGCATCGCCGAGAACATCCCGGTTTTTTTGGCCATTTCGATATCGGTGTAGAGACGGTCTCCAACCATCATGCAGTTGCGGGGGTTAACATCTAGGCCTTCAATGGCGACCTCGAGCATTACCGGCTCCGGTTTGCCGGTAATAACCTGGCACTTGGTCTGGGTGCAGGCTTCGATCGCGGCAATAATCGCGGCACAGTCCGGTTCGCCTCTCCCTCCCGGGAAGGGGCAGTAACGGTCGGGGTTGGTGGCCACCAATATTGCTCGCTTGTGGAACCAGATGGCATCGAAAGCTATTTGCAGTTTGCGATAGTCAAAGGTGCGGTCATACGACGCGATCACAATATCGATTTTTTCCGGATCATCACTGATTTTTATTCCCGCATCCTGTAGAGCATCAATCAAAGGTTGCTCGGCAATCGGGAATACGGTTTTGTCTGCGTGGTGGTCTTTTAGCCAACGGGTCATAGTGACCACGGTGTTGGCAATGTCTTCTAAGGGGGTGGGAATATCCAGCCTCTCAAGTTTGTCCACATAAAGATGGGGATCTTTAGTGGGATTATTAGAGAGGAAACGTACCGGGATGTCGCGGCGCCGCAGCTCCTCAATTAGTCTCTTGGCCCCGGGCAATAGGTGGTCTCCCAAATAAATGGTGCCATCCATATCAAAAATATAGGCATCATAGAACTCGGTGGGGAACTTAAGATTCTCTTCGGCGTACAAGGGCTTTCCTCTCAACTAGTATTTCTTAAAAGCGGGGGTGGAAAGCCCACGGGCTTTCCACCCCCGATAATCGACTGGGGTTAGAACAGTAACGCCAGAGCACACACAATGGTGTGAGACAGCCAGATGGAGGCTGCGGGCGGGTCAATATGGGTATCGCCACGGGCATACATTAGCCGTTGCGCAACCTCGGCCAGACCTGCCGCCATCACGCCAAATACTACTGCCGCTACCAGCGCCAGGATCAGGTTGTGTCCCACGACCGGGAACCAGACCATGGCGGCAAGACCAGCTGTGATGGTGATGTGGTGGGTGACGGGAATCTTGAAGCCTAGAATCAACATCAAAATGGTGATCGCGGAAATCCCGAAGGGTAGGGCTTGCGCGTTAAGTTCTAGTACCTTTGCTGTCTCCGGGTTGACCGCAGGAAGCAGATAGGCAACGGTTAAGGACAAACCGCCTGCCATTAGCGAAGCCATAACCCCAATGGTGATCCACTGGGAAGGCTTTTCCTGCCAACGCAGCCAGGATTCTTTATCGGTAAGCTTTGAGGTCCAATTAAAGATCGGGGTCTTACCGAAGACTAGCCGGGTTACGAAAGCGGAGAGGAAAACGGTCAACGCCACGGTATCAGTGTTAGATCCGAACCAGGGGATCAGTCGGATACAACGTTCAACTAAGTATCCACCCAGGCCGAAGGCAGCACCGATCCACAACATGGTCGGATCCCCGAATCCGGCAGGGGAGGTGTCGATATCCTTGCCCTTCTTGTCTCCCAAAAGACCTTTCCGTCCCGCATAGGCATGAGCTGCCACAGCCGATGCAAAGCAGACGTGAGGGCCAAATACCGGGCCAAATGCCAGATAGGTTAGCCCAATATCGCTACCGGTAGTAGCAGCTATTCCAAAACCGAGGAAGACGGAGAAACCGGTCATTACAAAGGCCCAGTTACCGCCGATTCCGGCCCCGAGCATGCCTCCGCCAATGGCACAGATTGCCCAGAACAGCGAAAATCCGGTCGAAGCGCCAAATGAGTTTACAAAGTCGCTGGCTTGCGCCGCCATTTGTATAGTTTCGATCATGTTTATACCTTTAGTTAGATAGGGATTGGCAAAATTGCCAAGCTTTTAGTAGCCCGGCTTGGCCTATCCGAGCCGGGAAGTTAGGGGAGTATTTACTAGCAGCAGCTGCCGGGAGTAGTCTCCCCGTCGGTCTCCGGTACTTCGTAGTCACAGATTAACTGGACTTTCCGCGCCGAATTCGACTGGGGATCAAACTCGTAACCTAGCCATTCGTTGACGAGGCGCCGCGCTAGTTCAATACCAATTACGCGTTGTCCCATGGTTAGAACTTGTGCGTTATTGGATTTGATTAAGCGCTCTACACTGAAGGAATCATGTCCCACGCTTGCGCGAATCCCGGGAACTTTGTTGGCGGTGATCGCCATGCCAATCCCGGTGCCGCACAGCAGGAGGGCACGGTCCGCTTCTCCAGCAGCAACCATACGCGCTCCTTTGATACCCACATGGGGGTAGTCCACGTCCTCGCCGGCTTTTAGTCCGATATCAACTACTTCTGCAACTCGCTCGTCTGCCTCTAAATCTTTTTTGATTATCTCTTTATAGTCGACAGCAGCGGAATCCGCTCCGATTACTATTCGAAGTCCCATTATTTTTCTCCTCTCATCATCAGCGTTGACGACCTAAGTTCTTTCTATAACACCTAGGGATGTTGTCCCCACTAGTTATAGAAAACTGCACTTATGAGCGCACGCGCTCCAAAGAGCGTTTGGCGGCCGCCACCACATGCTCACTGTCTAGTCCGTAATGCTTAAACAGCTCGCCGGCGGCACCGGGCAGACCAAATCCTTCAATACCTATACTCTCGCCGTTATCTCCTACGAGGTCGCGCCAAGGATCGACTAGACCGGCCTCGATCGATACGCGGGCTTTTACCGCTGCCGGAAGTACCTGTTCGCGGTAGTCAGCGCCTTGAGCTTTAAACCATTCCATACAGGGAACTGAAACCACCCGGGCAGCAATGGATTCCTGAGCTAGAGTTTCGCGAGCCTGCAATGCATATTGCACCTCGGATCCGGAGGCCAGCAAGATCACATCCGGCTGTCCTGCAGTATCGGCCAAAACATAGGCGCCCTTAGCCGCCTTCTTCGCGCTAGCGAACGCTTCGCCGCTTGCGCCCTCCATATCTTCGCGCTCGACGATGGGAAGTCCCTGGCGGGTTAAAATCAATCCTGCCGGCCCGCTTTGACGCAAAATCTGCAGCCAGCAAGCCGCGGTTTCATTGGCATCCATAGGACGAACAATCGACAGATTAGGGATTGCCCGATAGGCAGTCAGATGTTCGACCGGCTGGTGGGTAGGTCCGTCCTCGCCAACTCCAATAGAGTCATGAGTCCAAACGTAGGTTACCGGGATATTCATTAGCGCAGCTAGACGGACTGCCCCGCGCATGTAATCACTAAAGACGAAGAAAGTGCCCCCGAAAACCCGGGTGAGACCATCGATAGCAATACCGTTCATAATGGCGCCCATAGCGTGTTCGCGCACTCCAAAGTGTAGTACCCGCCCGAAGGGGTTACCTTTCCACATATCGGTTTGCGCCGATTCGGGGATGAAGCTGTCAGCATCGGCGATAGTTGTATTATTCGAACCGGCCAGGTCAGCGGATCCACCCCAAAATTCTGGCATTACGGCGCCGATTGCAGAAATAACCTTTCCCGAGGCCGCGCGAGTAGCTAGTGAGTCTCCGGCAGTAAATACCGGAAGCGCGTCCTCGATACCCTCGGGGAGCTTACCGGCTAGGATCCGCTCTAGTAGCTCATTTTTATCCGGATTTGCTTTCTTCCAGGCCTCAAAGCGCGGATCCCAATCGGAATGAGCTTCCTGGGCACGCGCGGCGGCATTGTCCCGGGAGTGTTTGACGGCCTCTTCGTCGATAGCAAACATTTTCTCCGGATCGGCTCCGAGGGCTTTCTTCAACCCCTTGAGTTCTTCTTCACCCAGTTTGGCACCATGAATCGCGCCGGTGTTCTGCTTCGTAGGCGAAGGCCAACCGATAATTGTGCGCAAGGCAATGATCGAAGGCCGATGCTTTTCAGCTTTAGCAGCATTGATTGCCTGGTCAAGAGCATTTACATCTTCGTCGTATTTTGCGTCCTCAGCCAGCCAATCAACCCGCTGGGTGTGCCAGCCGTAAGATTCGTAGCGCTTGAGCACGTCTTCTTGGAAAGATACATCAGTATCGTCCTCAATAGAGATATGGTTATCATCCCAGATCACAATGAGGTTACCCAGATCTTGCACCCCAGCTAGGGAGGACGCTTCTCCGGAGATTCCTTCTTGCAGGCAACCATCACCGGCAATTACGTAAACATTGTGGTCAAAGGGGCTTTCGCCGAGGGGAGTGGAAGAGTCGAGCATACCGTGCGCCCGCCGAGATGCCATCGCAAAACCAACCGCGGCGGCAAAGCCCGATCCCAACGGCCCGGTAGTAACCTCTACGCCATTGGTATGCCTATATTCGGGGTGACCGGGAGTATAAGAATTAAAGGTACGGAAACTCTTTAAATCATCGAGCTCCATGTCTTGGCCGGCCAGATACAATTGAATGTATTGCAGCAGCGAGGCGTGTCCGGCTGAAAGCACGAAGCGGTCGCGTCCTAACCAATCTGAATCCTTGGGATCAAAACGCAAGTGACGCTGGTAAAGCAAGTAGGCAGCGGCTGCTAGCGAAATGGGAGTTCCCGGGTGTCCGCTGCCGGCTTTTTCTACCGCATCGGCGGCTAAGAGCTTTGCCGTTTTAACTGCGCGTTGATCAAGTTCATTCCACTGAGTGGTCATATTTTTCCCTTCCATCATTGGATTGATTAGGCACTTACTCTGTTGCCGATACTAACAGTTGGCTCGTCAGAAAGTCGGGTCTAGCGAGTTTTCCTCACAAAAGTGCACGCGAGTACTTTGACGCGAAACTCCAAACCTAGATCCGATAATGTACATTATGTAAACTAGACGGTTTAGGGCGCACTTCCTGCTCTCTACCTACCGGACGACCTCTCTCCTGTCTTCCGGACAACATCTTCGTAGTCGTTTTGAGTTATGGGTTGCCAAGCGCTTGAATTAACACTGGAAGTATTTCCGGCAAAGCACAAAGGAGAATATCCACGATGGCCGCTGACGAGCCACTAAATCCACCACTGAAAGCTCTAGGTGACAGCCTAGAAGCAGAAATTAAAGACAGAAAAACCCATAAGCATCCGGTAGACCAAGTACCTTCGGCTCCTCGGACGCTGCTGCTATCAGTACAGCACGTTTTAGCGTTTTACGCGGGCGCGGTAGTTGTTCCCTTGGTAGTTGCGGGCGGCCTTAAGCTCGATCCCACTACTACTGTGCACCTAATTAATGCTGACCTTTTTACTTGTGGAATCGCAACGCTGATTCAGTCGATTGGATTTTGGCGTGTCGGGGTGCGCCTGCCGATTATCCAGGGCGTAACCACCATGGCGATTTCGCCTATGATTGCCATTGGTCTGGCGGTTAACCAAGACGGCGGCGTGGGAGTGCTCCCCACCATTTACGGAGCAGTCATTGTAGCCGGACTATTTACTTTCTTCGCGGCTCCAATTTTTGCCAAGCTGATTCGTTTCTTCCCTCCGCTGGTTATCGGGATTGTGCTAACCACTATGGGCACCACATTGCTGGGAGTATCCGCTGCGGACGTGATCGGACGCGTCGACGAACAGGTACCGCCCATGCCGATCACTTTGCGCTCTTTAGCCTATGGCCTGGGAACCTTAGCCATAATCGTCCTCATTCAACGTTTCTTTAAAGGTTTTATGGGCACCTTGGCGGTACTCGCCGGCCTCATAATTGGCACCGGAGTCGCGGTGGCTCTCGGTGATGCTTCCTTCAGCCAGGTAGGCAAGTCTTCCTGGGTAGCAGTCACTACCCCGTTCTATTTCGGCTGGCCCCAATTCTCCCTAACTGCCTGTATTTCTATGATCGTAGTCATGCTGCTGACCATGGTAGAAACTACCGGCGACGTCTTTGCCACCGGTGAAATCGTGGGCAAACGTATCGGAAAGAAAGAGATCACGGCAGCTTTGCGCGCCGATGGCCTCTCTACTACTTTAGGGGGAATCTTGAACTCTTTCCCCTACACCTGCTTCGCGCAAAATATTGGTTTGGTTCGCCTAACTAAGGTACATTCTCGCTGGGTAGTAGCCTGTGCCGGCGGAATTATGATCATTTTGGGAGTTATTCCCAAGGCGGGGGCGATTGTAGCCTCAATCCCCTCCCCGGTTCTGGGCGGAGCCTCCATGGCTTTGTTTGCCAACTTAACCTTAGTGGGGATTCAGACCCTATCTCGCGTAGACCTTTCAGATACCCGCAACGGGATTATTCTGACTACTTCGATCGCGCTAGCCATGCTAGTTTCCTTCAAACCAGCAATTGCAGACGCCTTCCCTGCCTGGGCACAGATTTTCTTCGCTTCGGGAGTAACGCTTGGCTCGATTACCGCCATCTTGCTCAACTTGTTGTTCTTCCACGTGGGCCCGCGCGCAAAGGGCGAGGACGTGGCGCTAGGTGCCACCGGCAAGCGACGTTCTTTGCGGGCAGTTAACAAAATGAGTGAAGAAGAGTTTGTAAATACCTTCTCCCGCTTGTTTAATGGGGTAACTTGGCCGCTGCAGGCAGCAGCGCAAATGCGTCCCTTCCAGGATGTAGGAGAACTTAAAGAAGCACTCCAGGACGCGGTAATGGTGGCGGATAAAGACTCTCAGAATCAGCTGATTGCTGCCTATCCTGATGTAACCCAGATGTTGACTGCCAGCGAGAGTGAAGCCAAAGAAATTTCCCAAGACGTGGGTTCTTTAGCCCTAGGTACGCTCACGGAAGAACAAAAAGCTCAGCTGCACACCTTGGAAAGCTCCTATCATGAGAAGTTCAATCTGCCTTTAGTGGCCTTGCTTTCCCGAATGGACAGCGTAGAGGAGATCATTAAGGACGGACTACACCGCCTAGAGAACTCCCCGCGCCATGAACGGGTAGTCGCCCTGGGTCAGGTGGTAGAAGTGGCCAATGATCGCTTAGAGATCATGATGGCGGACGCCAACCCCATCCGTTCGGCTTGGAGTCGCAAGTTTGAACAACTCGACTAATAGCGATTAGCTATTTTCCTTTTCTGACGTACCAGAAGAGGTTTCCCATGCGGGATCGAACCCACCCGGGGTTGTCCATACCCGGGTGGGTAGCTCCCCTGGCAAATACTGATTATTTTGCGAACAGAAGATCGGTCCAGCAGGATCATCAGTTTTCATCTGCGCGCGGTAGTCGCGCAAGGCTCCCACTGCCCATTTCCCCAAGAAAATCAGGGCTACCAGATTAACCAATGCCATTAGGGCGGTCGCCCAGTCAGCTATCGACCACACTGATTTCAAAGGCAGAATCGCCCCGATAGCCGTAGACGCGATTACCAGCAATTTCAAAGGCAAAGCGGAGCGATCTACACCCACAATAAACTTGTAATTGGTTTCCGCGTAGGTGTAGTTCCCCAGGATAGTGGAATAACCAAAACAAACCATCATTACCATTACGAACACGAACACCACAGTTTGGGTGGTGCTATTTGACCCCAATGACGTAACTATGGAATCCATAGTCAGCACTGCCCCATCGACATGGTTTTGCTTATCCCAGAAGGGAACTGACATCAAAATAATGAAGGCGGTGGAGGTGCACACCAGCATGGTGTCCACGAAAACTCCCAGCGCTTGAATCATTCCCTGGGTGGCGGGGTGACGCACCGTAGCAATAGCAGCCGCATTAGGAGCCGACCCCATGCCGGCCTCGTTAGTAAACAGACCCCGCTTAGTACCGGTAGTAATCGCGGCAATGAACGCTCCCCCAGCTCCCGCAACTGCCGGCGGCATATAGGTGTTGGACTGCCCGAACGCTCCCATAAAGATCTCCCGGAACACAAAGGGAATCCGATCATAGTTAAGAATAATCACCAAGATCCCCATGGCAACATACAGCAGCGCCATCGCCGGAGCCAGATATTCCGAAAACTGAGCAATTTTGCGTACCCCACCTACTACTAGCGGCAAAGTTAAAAGGACTAGGATCAGTGCGGTTGCCCAGACCGGGAAACCTAGATAGTCGGAGTTGGCTAGCTGAGAAATCGAGTTTGCCTGGATCATTTCGAAACTAAATCCGTAGGCAAAGATTAGCAGCACCGCAAACACAATCCCCCAGGTACGCGAGCCTAGGCCGCGTTGAATATAAAAGGCCGGGCCGCCCCGGAAGGTGCCGTCTCCGTTGCGAACTTTAAATAGCTGTGCCAAAGTAGCTTCCACAAAAGCGGTAGCCATACCGACTAACGCCACTACCCACATCCAAAATACCGAGCCCGGTCCGCCGGCAACTACCGCCAGCGCAACCCCGGTAATTGAGCCCGTCCCTACCCTATCTGCCAGCCCGATCGCAAACGCTTGGAAGGAAGAAACCCCACCTTCGGAGCCGCCACGAGAACGCGTAATTACTTTCAGCATGTGGGTGAACATGCGCACCTGCATACCTGAGGTACGTATGGTGAGCCAGATGCCCACCCCTAGCAGGGTTATCATCAGCAACCACACCACCGAATTGTTATAGGCAGTATCGAGGAGGCCGGAGATTGTCTCATTCCACTGTTCAAAGGCAGTTAGAGATTCTTTAGAGGCCGAAATCGGCATAGGTTACTCCTTCATGATGGGCGGCTTAGCAATTAGCTTTGACTAGGTGAGGGGAAGATACTCCCGAAACCTGTTTAAATATACTCGCTGTAGCGGGTAGCTAAAAAATTTGTATATTTCTTAAATTTGCAGAAAAAGCCCCGGCATTTAAGTTAAGCCGGCACTGCCCACAGATGGGTCGCAAGCGCCTTCACTTTTACCCGGTCCCCCACAATAAATGGTTCATCCCCGCTTTGGCGACGACTGGCCAGTACCCCAAACTCGGTTTCCACCTGCAAAAGATAGGTATCGCCTTCGAAAAGCGACCCCACTACCTGCCCCACTTCTGCTTGGATAGGATCTTTATTACGTTCAGGGGGCAGGTTACTAATTTCTATAGAATAGGGCGAGCCGAGCGCCACTATTTTCCGGCTCTGTCCATTGGCACCAGCTAAGCTATCAGCAGCGGGAACCTCCAGCTGCTGTCCAAAAGCGGTGAAATGCGCACTAACTTGCCCGAATCGATCTGTGTTGATCACCGCGTTAGTACTGACTTGGGTAGTGGCTCCCAGGTAGAGGGCGGTTTGCAGATCCGCCGGGTGAGATACCAGATCCTGCGGGTAATCATCTTGAATAATTTTTCCTTCGCGCAGCAAAATAATCCGGTCGGCGATCGCAAAGGCTTCCGGCAGGTCGTGGGTAACATACAGGGAAGCAGCCCCAATCCGCCGGTGGATCCGCAAGATTTCTCCGCGAAGTCGCAGGCGCGAATAGGGGTCGACATGGGCTAAAGGCTCATCAAACAGTAGCCAACGGGGTCGGCGCAGTAGTGCTCGCGCTAAAGCCACCATTTGCCGTTGCCCGGTAGATAGTGAGCCGGGATATTGCCGCGAAAGGGAACTTAACCCCAGATCGGTCAGCGTTACCTGCAGGTCTTCCGCATTTCCCCCGGCTAAGGCCACATTTTCCTGAACCGTTAGATGTGGGAAAAGACCGTCCCGATCAGCTACCAGCGCACTGGCGCGGGCACCGGGAGAAAAGTCAGACACGTCCTCGTCCCCACAAAATATCTGGCCACTACTTGGTTGCAGTCCCGCAATGGCTCGTAATAATGTGGTTTTCCCCGCTCCGGAAGGCCCGATAATTACCACTAGTTCTCCCGGATCAACGCTAAAGGACACTGGACCGAGCCCCCAATGTGAAGAACGCGAAACCCGTAGCTCTTTTACCGTTAACGCGGACGGTTCCATTTTCCCTCCTCCTTCGGTACCAGGATAAATAGCAAAATAGAGACAATTAATACCGCCAAAGACAGTCCGAAAGCTGGCGGATAGTTCGCTTCATCAACCATGGCAAACATTTGCGGAACCACCACCGGAGTATCGGGAGCCGCCACCCACACCAGTGGCGCCGATAAAGTGGTGGAAATCGCGACTACTGTCGCTAAAGTCAAACTGAAGTAGCGCCTGACAGCGGGAAGCAGTATTTTTAGGGCTGCCTCTACCCTACCGACACCTAAGACTCTTACCGACTCAAATTCGGCTTGGCCGATAACTCTAAAACGGGCAGCCAAAAAATAGGTAACCGGCATACCGATTAAGAGGAAGGAACATAGTGATAAAAACCCTCCACTGGAAAAGGGCCACGGCAAACCCTGTTGGCGACTAAGCATCCAGCCAGCACCAATGGCGGCTGCGGGCAGGGACAAGATCACAATAAACAAGGCTTCGACACCCAGATTTCGTCTCTGGGATCCGGCGCCTCTAGTAGCTGCTAGCACCAGTAGGCACAGGCCGGCGGCTAAGGCCGATAGCAACCAGGTGTTGATCACCGATTCCAACTTATCGAAAGAGAACTTGGCGTTGAGCAGCAGGTATAGGAGCAAGCATGCAGAGCTAACGGCATAGAGGCCCACTGCTACAAGCGGGAGCGGCCGGGCCGGCCCCAAAGAAAAGCTACGCTCTCCTAGGGAGGCAGCCGGGAAAAACCGGCGGTAGCTAGAGAAATATAGGCCGATTAAAAGTCCGGCCACGCATAGGCAAAGACCGATTAGTGCCAGGGAGGCGCGTCCTAAAAATGCGGTTTCGAAACTGCCGGTAGATCGCAGCCATAAAGAGTGAGCCACATTCATATTTTTTCCTCCCACCAGGTCAGGCACTAGCGGGTCGGAAAGAGCTAGCGAGAAAGTTACCCCCAGCGATAAAGGAACCGATACCAATAGGGGCCGCGCAATCACCAAGCGGAAAACCTGCCAGTTACTAAGCCCCAAGATTCGCGCCTGGTCTAGTTGATCCGGGCGAATGGTTTGCAAAGTAGAGCGGGCAGAAAAATAGGCTAAGGGCGCGAGCGAGAAAGCAAAAACCGCTATTACTGGAAGCGGCCCGACGAGGACGCTCGCGGAGGAACCCGCGAAGGAGCGTAAAGCGCTAGCAACTATAAAGGGCGGGATCGCGATGGGACACAGGCATAGCATGGTGGCAAGTTGCCGAAAACGCTCGGGTAAAAACCGGGTTCCTAAGGCGGCACCACTGCCCCATAAAGTAGCCAGAATTGCCGAACCAATCGCCTCGAGTAGGGACAGACGGATGGCAGCAGTAATGGCTTCCTCTCCGGGGCTAGATTTTGCGATCGCCGCGCGAACTACGAAAGCCAGCGGCCATAGAGCTGCGAGAATACAGAAGACAATAATAATTGACCAGCTAAGTGTGCGTAGTAATATCTTGTTCACTGCCGCCACTCCTGCCTGGCGAACCAAGTCAACCAGCGATCACGATCCGCGGCTGATTTTTGCGGACGCGCCGGCAAAATATAGGGGTCGTCCTGCTCTAAACGCGAAGCTAGAGAGCCGGGGATAGACCGAATAATCGCCAGTTGCGGGGTAGCAGATTTAACGGCTACCCCTTGGCCAGCTTTTTGTGACAGCCAATCCAGAAACCGTTTTGCTTCTCCGACGCGACCCGCATTCTTCAAAAGGGCGGCCGAACCGATCTCATAGGAGGTGCCCTCTTGTGGATAGGAGATAGTAAGGGGCTTGGTATCTTCGCTTTTGCCAGCACAATAGGGGGTGAAGGTGATCGCAATCGCGGCTTCCCCTGCCAGTACCGTTTTCACAGGAGCAGTTCCCGAGTTCGTAAGACGGGGTACATTGTCGTAAATGTTTCTAATGGCAGTGCTCGCCTGGTCAGCATAGATTTCATCTAGAACCCGCACCACGGTAAAGGCAGTTCCCGAAGTAAGCGGAGAAGAAGCAGCCACCAGGGTGCGATATTGCGGGTTGGCAAGCTCGGCCCATGATCTAGGTACCGGTAAGCCCCGGGCAGATAAAGCTGCTTGATCAGAACAAAACCCCAGTAAAGAGCCATAAACCCCGAACCAGTAACCCTCGCTATCGCGCATAGCTTCCGGAATATCGTTGATTCCCGCTGGCTGGTAGGCAGACAGCAGGCCGCGCCGCTTCGCTAGCACATAGTTTTCTGCCGGGCCTCCCACCCAAACATCAAACTCGCGGGTTTTGGGGCTCGAGGAAATCCGGGTTAAGGCTTGGGCAGTCGGCAAGCGCAGGTAGGAAACATTTTTTCCCGTGGCGGCGGCATAGGCATCCCGCCAATTTTTACAGATGGATTCTTCGTTAGAACAGATAAAAGCTAGTTGTTCTTTTCCTGCGGGGTGACATCCGCATAAAACCATGCTCAAAAGCAAAGTCAAGAGAACTACCAAGCGGGAACGCATGTCAGTAACGATAGCAGGCTGGCGGAAACATTTTGGTTTCCGCCAGCCTGCTATGGGTATTTTGATTATTTGGGATCGTTTAGCGCCCCTTAGGCGTAACGCTATGCCCGCTCATCCAGTTTTTGTTTATGGGCGCTCATAATCCGCCGTTCGTCACGTCCTACGATCGCAAAGATTAAGACTGTCAATACCGAAAAGACGATAAATACGATAAAGGTCAGGTTCCAACCGAAGTTATGAACTAGCAGCCCGACTCCAGTGGAAGCCAAGGTAGCTCCCAGCAGATATCCGAATAGACCGGTGAATCCGGCGGCAGTACCCGCTACGTTACGCGGAGATAGGTCAATAGCCTGCAAACCAATCAGCATCACCGGACCGTAAATAAGTCCCCCGATTAGCGCTACTAGCAGGATCAATACCCACATGGGGGTTCCTATCGGAGCCAACCAGTACCCCAGGATTGCTAGGGCTGTGCAGATAGTAAAGAAGATTCCTGCCCCCGAGCGATATCCTTTAAATACTTTGTCGGACATCCAGCCACATAGTAGCGTACCCACGATCCCCGCGATTTCATAGGCGAAGATACCCGCCAGGCCGGAACCAATCTCGGCATGATGCTTTTCGTTCATGTAAACGGTAATCCAGTTCAGTACCCCGTAACGCAGGGCGTAGACGAATACGTTAGCCACTGCCAGCATGACGATCGTGCGGTTGGTGAGGACGTGTTTGAAAATCAAATCCTTGGCGGACATCTTTTCTCCCTCGTCTACTTCCACTTTGGCCGGGTCGTTGCGGTATTCCTCGATCGGGGGAAGCCCAAGAGATTCGGGAGTGTCCCGGATCAACAGGAAGCCAATAAACGCTACTATCAGGGCGATCACCGCAGGCAACCAAAAGGCCGAGCGCCAGTCATCAGCGGTCCAGGCCAGGCCAATACCTACCAGGGTGGGTAGCAGGGCTCCCCCAACGTTATGGGCAGTATTCCAAATAGAGGTGATGGTACCGCGTTCATTAGTGGAGAACCAGTGTACTAATACCCTGCCGCAAGGAGGCCAGCCCATACCTTGGAACCAACCATTCAAAAACATGACGGTCGCAAAGATACCTACCGAGGCGGTTACCCAAGGCACGAAGGCTACTACCAGGTTGGTACATGCCGATAGTGCCAGGCCGATCACCAGGAAATAGCGGGCGTTGGAACGGTCAGAGAGCATCGCGGAGAAGAACTTCGAGAGCCCGTAGGCAAACAGAACCGCGTTCGCGATAATTCCTACTCCGACTTTGTCGATGCCGGTGTCATCCATCAGCAGGGGAGCGATAGAGGAGATATTGTTTCTAATCAGATAAAAACCGGCATAGCCAATGAAGATACCTAAGAAGACCTGCAATCGCAGGCGAGGGAAAAGCTGTTTGACTTTATTTTCGGGCAGTCGTGGCGCCGGCAAGGGTGCCTTTAGCCAGGAAAGACCTTTAGGGGATGCCATATTCACTCCGCTGTGTTCGTGGCGGCTTTGACCGCCTTATGGAAACTTACAGACTCTAGTCTGCCTTCCTATTGGTAACAATCAGCGGCAAAAGCGGTGACAGGCAGTAACGATGCTGTTACCCAAAAATCAATTTTCGCGACCGAGATACTCTAAAATATATCCGCCACCGCGCAGGGTATGAATCATTTCATCACTGCCGGCAGAGCGCAGTTTGGCACGTAGGCGGTAAATAGTAGTTTTTACCATATCGCGGCCGCCCGAAGTAGAGGTGGTTTCCCAAACTTGGTTAAGTAGTTCCCGAATAGTTACTACTCCCCCGTTGGCCTCAGCTAATACTCGCAGTAACTTAAATTCGGTTTCCGACAGCTTTAGATCTTTAGCTAGATAGTAGGCGCGTCCGCGCGCAGTATCCAGCGAAAGCGGCCCTAGTTCGCGCCGCGGTTCCATCTGCCGCATTTTATGGGTACGCCTTAAAATTGCTTCTACCCGCAAGGATAGTTCCCGGGGAGAAAAGGGTTTCGGTAAATAGTCATCGGCACCCGCCTGCAACCCTTCGATGCGCTGCTGGGGATCCCCCAGGGCGGTAAGCATTAGAATCGGTAGCTTTTGCGCTGATCTAATGCGTTTTGCCAGTTCTACCCCCGAGCCGTCAGGTAGCATTAAATCCAGTATCACCAGCGCTAAATCGGAAGATTTAACCAATTTCCAGGCCGAGGCCGCACCGGAGGCCTCCAATACTTCGCAACCGGTTTCCTCCAGGGTATAGCGAACAATTTCGCGCATTTGCGCTTCGTCATCTACTACCAGCACCAGTGGTTTCACTTTGTTCCTCCCTTGGGCAAACTCACTACAAATGTAGTTCCTCTTCCCTCTAAAGTGTCAACCAATACCTCTCCCCCATGGCCGCGAACGATTTGGGAGACTACCCCCAGTCCTAGTCCCGCCCCCGAGTTCGCAGTCGCAGCCTGGCTGGTTTGTCCCCCGTAGTAGGTGAACAAATCACGCCGCTGACTCTTAGAGATTCCACCGCCATTATCGGTGACTTCTAAAATAACTTGTGCTCCGTCCTGGAAGGAGCGCACCACGATTTTTACTCCCTCCCGGCAGTGCCGAGCCGCGTTATTGATCAGGTTCCAAATCACCTGTGAAAGTAACTGCCGATCCCCGTATACATAGAGCGGGGCGCCGGGATCGGTTAACAAAATATCTACCGCTAAAATTTCGCGAACCTGCGAGGCTGCCTGCCGTACTAGCTCGCGCAAATCCACGTCTTCTTTGTCAAGTCGCAATCCCGAGCCGCGAATCTTCGCACCAGTTAGAAAGGTTTCCGCGAGGCGAATCGCGTGGGCAGAATTAGTGGTAACTGTGTGTAACAGGCGGCGTTGCCGCTCATCCAGGGAAGTATCTTCTAAAAGTTCCGCCGCCCCGGAAATCAGCGCCAAAGGGGTACGGATTTCATGGGACAAAATATCGGTGTTGGTGGCATCACTGGGCAGTTTTGCTCTGCGCCGCGGCAGATGCCATATCCATTTGTGTAGGGCGTAGCCACCTAAAATTCCGCCAGCCAGCCCAATTAAGAAAACTAGGATTTCCACCGTTATCCGGCATTTCGCCGTGCCCGGGCGGCAGCTAGCTCGTCGGGAACTTTCAGTTCTTGGTTAGCAGACTCTACCGGAAGTTCCGCTAGGGTGCCTTCAATCTCTCGCCAGACGCGCCCTACTGCGATTCCAAATACTCCTTGTCCCCCTTGCACCAGGTCGATTACCTCGTCGGTGGAGGTACATTCGTAAACGGAGGCTCCATCGGACATGAGGGTAATAGAGGAAAGCGAGTCCACCCCGCGTTTTGAGAGGGCGTCGACTGCTACTCGAATCTGTTGCAGGGATACTCCGGTGTCTAGCAGACGTTTTACAATTTTCAGCACCAAAATATCGCGGAAAGAATACAGGCGATGGGAACCTGAGCCTTTAGCGGAGCGAATGGTGGGCTCCACCAATCCGGTTCGCGCCCAATAATCCAGTTGCCGGTAGGTTATCCCGGCGGCTTTACAAGCAATAGGGCCGCGGTAGCCGGTCTCGGTATCCAGATCCGCTAAGGTATCTCCAAATAACATGCCTTGCGAACGTTGTGGGCGCGGCTGCCTATTCATGGGCTGACTCCCTGACGATGGTTTTAAGTACTGTCTTAACGGTATTTTCTTTGCCCTGGTCGGTCAAGAACCTTCTACGGAAAGTCTCAAGCTTTACTTGAGGTTTAATTCAGCTTTTCCGCAGAAACCCGCACCATCTGCAAAAACATTTGGGCAGCTGCTTCGGACAGTTCTTGCGTCTCCGATAGATGTCGCGCCTTCGCCACGCTATTCGCGCGGTAGCCCGCAGGAGTAGCCGCCCGTTCTACCAGGTCTAGTAAACGCAGGGCAGCAGTTTTTAAGAACCGTAACTGACGCGGAGGAATCCCCTGTTCCACCAGCAGGCTAGCCAGCTTAACGATTTGGTGACTGCGAGGAGGAAACCGCCCCGCCAGATCCGGAGAAACCAGCCCTGCCTGCACAAAAGAGTTTAATTCCGCAGTGGAAACCCCACTTAAGTCCAAAAGCTCACGGGTCGTAAGGGTTCCATTCGGCGCCGCAGAGGTAACCAATTGCCCTTCGGAGGCAATCAGCCGCGCCGCCTGTTGCGGAGGAGGTACCTCACTGAGAGTTTGCCCCGCGTCTAGTTGCGCTAGCTGTTCCCTAATCACCCGCAGGGGCAGAAAAGAATCACGCTGCCGAGACAGGCAAAAACGAACCCTCTCGATGTCGGCAGCCGAATACTTGCGGTATCCCGAGGCAGTACGCGCCGGTGAAACTATCCCCTGATCTTCCAGGAAACGCAGCTTGGAAACCGAAATAGTCGGGAATTCACCTTTTACCCGTTCGACTACTTTGCCGATCGAGAAAACCGGTTTAGTGGATACTCCCGCCGGCCAGGACGCAGCTGTGGTCTCAAGTTGCGCGGTCTTCCTTACTGATGCCGCCACCAAGTCTAAGAATCCTTCCGGGAGGCATAGTAAACCATCCGGTATTTTCCAATCTGCACACTATCGCCGGTTTTCAACTGGATAGAATCTACCCGCTCGCGGTTTACATAGGTGCCGTTAAGGGAACCGGCATCGCGAACCACATAACCGTCCGCTTCGCGCACAAAGATGGCGTGCTTGCGAGAAACGGTAACGTCATCAAGGAAAATGTCGCATTTGGGTTTGCGCCCTACTGTGACTTTTTCCGCGTTTAGTAAGAAGCGGGCTCCCACGTTCGGGCCGCGTACGACAACCAGCAAAGCTGACCCCTCCGGAAGCTGCGCAATGGTGTTGCGAGCATCTTCAGAAAGCGCACTGCCGGCAACCAGATCATCGTCCCTAATCGCGCCGATAACCGCGGTAGTTATGGGATCTGCCAAGTCGTTGTCGCTCATGGAGTCCTCCTCTTGCTAGTTCCTTGCCCACCTATCCTGGCGGGCTTTTCAATGTTAGCGCAAAACTTTTTCCGACTCACCGGTTTGTCACATATTGGTAACAAAATTTTCCGAGTCAAAAATATAGGTCGCGCCAGGACTGGTATAGTTTGCGCCATGAACGAACCCGTATCACATCTGGTCTTAACCTTGTCCTGTCCTGACCGTCCTGGAATTGTCCATGACGTAACGAAAGTGATTGTCAAGGTAGAGGGCAACATTGTCGATTCTCAACAGTTCGACGATCCCGAAACTAAAAGTTTCTTTATGCGGGTAGAGATCCACACTCGGTGCAGCGTTCAGGAAGTTAAAGAAGCTTTTAGCCCCTTGGCGCAGCAGTATGCGATGCGTTGGAGCGTCAATGAGGTCGGCAAGAAGGTCCGCACCATCATTATGGTTTCCAAAGAAGGACATTGCCTCTCTGACCTGCTATATCGCCGCCGTAATTTGAATCTACCGCTCGAAGTGGTGGCAGTAATCGGCAATCACCCGGATTTGGCGCCGCTAGCCCAGTTCTACGATGCGCCCTTCCTGTGTATCCCGGTGACAAAAGACACTAAAGCCAAGGCAGAGGCAGAGCTGCTCGCCCTCATCGATGCGGAGAATGTGGAACTGGTGGTGCTTGCCCGCTATATGCAGATCCTTTCCGACAAGGTTTGCGAGCGCCTGCACGGCCAAGTGATCAATATCCACCACTCTTTCTTGCCTTCTTTCAAGGGGGCGCGTCCCTATCATCAGGCGCATCAGCGGGGAGTGAAACTAATCGGGGCAACTGCCCATTTCGTAACGCCCGATCTGGACGAAGGCCCGATTATTGCCCAAGAGGTGATTCCGGTTTCCCACCGGGACTCTACTGCCTCCATGGTGCAAAAGGGGCAGGATGTTGAGCGTAGGGTGCTGGCTCAGGCCGTCACCTGGTATTCCCAGCGGCGAATCCTGCTAAACGGTAACCGCACTGTGGTTTTTGAATAGGGCGTCTGTAGAGGGAATCCGCCCGGCACGTTTTTGCGGGCGCGCCCTTAAAGATGCACCTTAATTTTGGCACTTAGGACACCAGTAGCTGCGCCTGCCGGCCACTACCTGGTCGCGAACAATCGCTCCGCAACGCCGACAAGGCTGTCCAGAGCGCTGGTAAACCCAAAAACGCCCCTGGGAAGGATCATCAGTGGTGCATATCAGGCCTTCTTTGAGGCCGCGCCGCATCTGGGAACGCAAGTCTTCCCATAGTGCCTGCAAGCGTTTTACCGAGACTTTCCCGGCCTGCCGGTTAGGGTTGATCCCGCAGCGGAACAGGCATTCGGCGCGGTAAATATTGCCGGGCCCGGCGATAAAGGATTGATCCATTACTACTTCCCCGATCCGACGGGTAGTTTTGCGGGCGCGGGCAATAAAATCCTGGGAGCTGCAAGAATCCACCAGCGGATCCGGGCCGAGGCGAGCAAGAATCTTCTTTACCCCCGCTTTATCGAGCAGTTCGCATTGGTTAGGGCCAGAAAGGTCGGCTACTGCCCGTGAAAACTCTAGCCGCAGCCGCACATTTTCCCCGGGAGGAGTCGGCTGGAACTGACCCGAAAAATGTTTATAGGTATCGCCAGGGTGTTCGCCCGCCATCCGGGGAGCACCGATATGGCCAGGCAGGACTATTCCTTGACCTGCCTGAAACTTCCAAGAACCATACAGCCCCAGGTGTACGTGCAAAGTCGCTGGCTGGGGAATGTCAAAATCTAGGAACAGGTGTTTACCCCACGCCCAGGGGCGAGTAATTTTTGCGTTATCGAGAGCGGCCGCGCCCTCAGCAAAACGTCCCTGCGGGGAAGATGCCCGCGCGATGCCGAGTTTTGAGAGCTCGGTAAAAGCGATGGCTAAACGGTGAATAGAATGTCCCTCTGGCATAATGCAATTCTTGCCTAGGGGGCTACGTTTGCCAAACCGCCGGGAATATCTAGGCTTGAAGTATGAGCGAAAATTCCTGCGGGCAGACCCCGCGTATTCAAGATGACCTTTACCGCCATATCAATGGTGCTTGGCTAGCTAGCTATGAAATCCCAGCTGACCGTGCGGTTGATGGGGCTTTCCGCGACTTGGTAGAGGACGCATTGGCTAACTGCCGCACCCTTTGTGAAAATGCGGCAGCCGGGAAACTGGAACGCCCGCAGGGAAGCGAAACCAGCAGTGAGCGTTGGGATTTTGATGCCAGCCGGATGGGACAGCTCTTTCAGGCTTATCTGGATCAAGAAGAGCTCACCGCGCAGGGAACCGCCCCGATTGCGCCTCTGCTAGAAAAAGTGGATGCCTGCGCAAGCCGGGAGGAGTTAGCCCAGGTACTGGGAGAGTTGGAGCGGGAAGGCATTGATTCCCCGGTTGCTTTCCTGGTCAGTATCGATGCTGAAAATCCGCAGCGGTATATCGGACAGTTCTATCAGGCGGGGCTGGGATTGCCCGATGAATCCTATTACCATCAGGATGAACACCGGGAGATTCGGGAAAAATACCGAGAATTTTTGGCGCAAATGGCCTTAGAAAGCGGGATTGCTGCCGCGGGAACGGAAACCGACTTCGCTCAGCAGATTTTCGATTTTGAAACCGCGTTAGCGGGTCACCACTGGGATGCGGTGCGTAGCCGCGACGCGCAAGCTACCAATAACCCCACCACTTTTGAGGAGTTTACCCGTAAAAATACCGGGTTCTCCTATACTGCTTGGGCAGCGGGTTTGGGAGTGAAACTTGCGGCCGGTGCGGATCCGATTAACGTGTATATGCCTTCCTATCAGGAAGGGTTTGCCCAGCTGTGGGCGAACACCGATTTAGCGATCTTAAAACGCTATCTGCAGATGAAAGTGATCCTGGCCTTCGCCCCCTACCTGGCTCCGCAGCTGCAAGAACTCCGCTTTTCTTTTTACGGCACTACTTTGTCGGGGACTCCCCAGCGCCCCAAGCTATGGAAGCGGGCGGTGGGAACCGTGGAATCGGTTTTAGATGAGGCGCTGGGGCGCGCCTATGTGGCCTATCATTTCCCGCCGGAGCGCCGCGACGAGATGGAGAAACTCGTGGGGGCGCTTTTGGATGCCTATCGGGAGGGAATCGAAAAACTTGATTGGATGGGGGACGAAACCCGGGTACGCGCCCTCGAAAAACTGTCCAAATTTACTTACAAAATCGGGTATCCGCGCCGTTGGCGCGATGATAGCGGTCTGCGCTTTAAGGAAGGCGACACCCTGGTAGATATGATTCGCGCTTCCAGTGCTTTTGAAACTGACTTCCAACTGGCGCGGATTTTAAAACCGGTAGATAAGGAAGAATGGCATATGAGCCCGCAAACGGTTAACGCCTATTATTCTCCGCTGGCCAATGAAATCGTCTTTCCGGCCGCGATCCTGCAGCCCCCATTTTTTGATCCGAAGGCTTCGCACGCCGCTAACTTTGGCGGTATCGGGGCGGTGATCGGCCACGAAATCGGGCATGGTTTCGATGATCAAGGCTCCCACTATGACGGTGACGGCAAGCTTACCGAATGGTGGACTGAGGCCGACCGCGAAGAGTTCACCAAACGCACTGCGGCTTTAATTGCGCAATACGATAATTATCGCCCCAGCGAACTTCCGGGCGAGGACGTGCACGTCAACGGCGCCCTGACTATTGGAGAAAACATCGGGGATCTGGGCGGACTGGCGATCGCTTTTAAAGCTTGGAAGAAGGCGCATCCAGAAGAGGCCGACTTGGCTCCCGAGTTCTTTTATTCTTGGGCCCGGGTGTGGCGCACCGCGATCCGCCCCGAGGCCGCCCGCCAACGCCTGGTGATTGACCCCCACTCCCCTGCCGAGTTCCGCTGTAACGGGGTAGTGCGTAACCTGGATGCTTTCCACGATACTTTCCAGACCACACCCGCGGATAAACTCTGGATGGAGCCGGAGGAGCGGGTGCGAATCTGGGAATAGGAACACTTCAAAAGTAAGCATTAGGATAGGTCTAAAAACAGGAGAGGTTATGCCGGGTACTAATCTGACCAAGATTGAGGCAGAAGAACGCAAGAACGTTATCGGGAAAGTCGATTACACCGTCCAGGTGGAGCTATCGGAACGCGGAGAAACTTTTTCTTCCCGCACGGTGATTGATTTTGAGGCTAAAGCGGGCGCGAGCACTTTCGTAGATTTAATCGCCCCGGAAGTGGTCTCTATCGAGTTAAACGGCCAAGATTTGGGCACTGATTGTTACCGCGACAGGCGGATTGAACTTAGCGACTTGCAGGCGGAAAATCACCTGGAAGTGGTGGCTAACTGCGCCTATATGCATACTGGCGAGGGTGCGCATCGCTTTACTGATCCTGCCGATGGCCTCACCTATGTTTACACCCAGTTTGAGGTACCGGATGCGCGGCGCGTGTTTGCCTGTTTTGAGCAACCGGATTTGAAAGCTACCTACCAGTTCTCGGTGACGGTACCGGAAAGTTGGACGGTGCTGTCGAATATGGATACCCCGCGTCCGCAATCTTTAAAGGTGGAGCGCGCCGGGGATACTAAGCAACATGTTTTCCATTTTGAACGCACGCCTTTACTATCCAGCTATATCACTGCCCTGGTTGCCGGCCCCTACCACAGTGTTAAATCTGTGCTTACCAGTATTGATGGGCGCTCCATTCCCTTGGGAGTTTACTGCCGGCAATCGCTAGCTAAATATCTGGACGCGGATTTTGTTTTCGAGCAAACCATTGCCGGGTTCCGTTTTTACGAATCTCACTACGGTCGCCCCTATCCCTTCACCAAGTATGACCAGATTTTTGTTCCCGAATATAACGCGGGGGCAATGGAAAACGCGGGCTGTATTACTTTCCGGGATGAATATATTTTCCGCACTAAGCCGTCTGGAGCGCAGCTGGAACAGCTAACTAACACAATTTTGCACGAGCTGGCTCACATGTGGTTCGGGGATCTGGTCACTATGAAATGGTGGGATGACCTGTGGCTAAATGAGTCTTTTGCCGAGTTTATGTCGTATTGGTGCATGGCCGAAGGCACTCGCTTCCAGGATGCCTGGACCGGGTTCACCATGCGGAAAGTATGGGGGGTCAACTGCGATCAGCTGCCTACCACTCACCCGATTGTGGCACCCATCAGTGATCTTGCAGATGTAGAAGTTAACTTCGATGGTATTACCTATTCCAAGGGCGCCTGCGTGCTGCGGCAATTGGTGGCTTATGTGGGTGAAGGTAATTTCTTGAAAGCGTTGCGTAGCTATTTTGCTAGCCACGAATATTCCAATGCTACTTTGGCTGATTTCTTGGGAGAGCTGGAGAACGCCAGTGGCCGCAATTTGAAGCAGTGGAGTCAGGTTTGGCTGCTAGAGGCCGGGATTACCCAGCTGGAGTCACAGATTGAAAGGGACGCGAGCGGGAAGGTTACCAGCTTCAACATTGTTCAGTCTTTGCCGCAGGAAGGCACCAGTTTGCGTCCGCATGCCACTAGCGTCGGCGCCTACGATTTTGATTCCCGCGGGAAACTGGTGTTGGTGCGTCGCGTCGATGTAGATGTTAAAGGCGAGGTCACCGCGGTTCCAGGGTTAGTGGGAACCAGGCATGACGTCTATGTGTTGAACTATGAAGATTTAGCGTATGCGAAGATCCGTTTTGATGCTGATTCCTGGGAGGTACTGCGCACTCGCGTTGGCGATTTCGCGGATTCTCTGCCGCGAGCAGTGATTATGTGTGCCGCCTGGGATATGGTGCGCGACGGAGATCTGAGCGCTTCGAAATACCTAGAGATGGCTTTGGGGGCGCTCAAACACGAAACTAATTCTTCGGTGTTGAACGGGATTTTACGGCACATCCAGGGCGCCCTGGTTTACTATGCTGCTGACCCCGCCAGCGCGCATCGCCTGCTGGCTCCGGCACTGTTGGCTCTGGCAGAGGAAGCGGAAGCGGGCTCGGATCGCCAACGGCAATTGGTGCGGGCATTCTTGCAGGTTGCGGGAGCTAAAGAAGCACCTGAAATTAAGCGTTGGTTTGCGGAAGGCAAAGTGCTTGAGGGCGTGAGCGTAGATACGGATCTGCGTTGGGATATGCTTTTTGCTTTGGCGGCTAATGGGCAGGCCAACGAAGATATGATCCGCAAAATGGAGGAAAGCGACGATACGATTACCGGTCGGGAGAACGCTTTCTTGGCGCGCGCCGCCCTGCCGGGTCGAGATAACAAGACGCAGTGGGCGCAGCGGGTCCTGGAAGACACTAGCCTCACTAATGGGCAGATTGATGCTTTGACCGTGGGGATTGCGCGTTCCCTCTGGCTGCAGCCAGCCGATGCCGCCGATATGATCGAGCCCTATTTTGCAGCGCTGAACGATATTTGGTCCTCCCGCACTATGCATATGGCAGAATCCCTAGTCGGCGGGCTTTATCCCTTAGCGGTGCAAAGCCGGGAAGGTGTTGACCTGGTGGAGCGGACGGAGCGTTGGTTGGCAGAGAACCCGGATGCCGATAAGGCGCTGCGCCGCCTGGTTCTAGAGGAACTTGATGGGGCGCGACGTTCACGCCATGCCCGCACTGGTGAATAAGCTTTTCGCTTAGCGCGGCTGGCTGCTCAAAGCGTTTAGCTAAAGGGGTCGGCCGCCTAACGAAAATCTCGGGATTTGGTGGGGACTGGCAGATTTAGCGGCTCGATTTTATCTGCTAGCAGGGCTAGGGCTCCGTCTTTGGCTTGCAATACTCCCCTGACGATTAGGGCGTTTTGGCTGAGGGCGAGGCGGCGGTAATGCTGCCAGCAACCAACTTGGCAGATTACGTTTACTATCCCGGTTTCGTCCTCTAAAGATAGGAACACTACCCCTTTGGCAGTGTGGGGGCGTTGGCGGTGCGTAACTATCCCTGCGCACCGGATGCGTTTGCCGGCTAGTTGCGGGCGCAGCCTAGCGGCTGGGAGGATCCCCCGCCGGGTAAGCTCTGCTCGCACCAGTTTCGTGGGGTATCCCCACAGGCTAACACCCAGGGCAGAACTGTCCCATTTTACCTGTTCCCCGGTGCTTAAGGGCGCGAAGTTAGGTGTCGTCTCGCTGAGGGCGAGCCCGGGTAGTTCCGGCTGGTAAAAGCGTTTTTGCGGGGCAGCTAGCAGGGGCGCGCGCCAGAGTCCTTCGCGGCGGGTCACCCCCAGGGAAGAAAGCGCGCCCGCGCCAGCCAGCAGTTCTAGGGCGGCAGTGGGCAAAGGTACGCGGGAAGTAAAGTCCTCCAGGGTTTTAAAGAAACCGGCGGCGCGGGCATCTAGGATGCTTTCTATCCACGGCGTCCGCATCCCGCGGATCTCCGCTAACCCCAGGTTTAGGGAGGTGAGCCCCTCCCCGGGAACGGAATCTTTCTGGGAGGTATTCACGTCTGGCCGTAGGATTTTAAGTCCGTGGCGGCGCGCATCAGAGATTAATGATTGCGGGGAATAAAATCCCATCGGCTGGTTGGCTAGGATTGCGGCATAAAATACCGCGGGATAATAGGCCTTTAGCCAGGCGGAAGCATATACCAGGTAGGCGAAAGAAAAAGCGTGAGATTCCGGGAAACCAAATTCGGCGAAACCGGACATTTGTGCCCAGATTTTTTCTTGTACCGGGGGCGGAATCTGGTTCTTTTCCATGCCTTTGAAGAACTCGGCGCGCAAATCGGCCAAGTGTTCTCCCGGGTTTTTGCGTCCCATTGCCCGGCGCAGGTTATCGGATTGGGAACCGTTAAACCCGGCCACATCTTTGGCTATCCGCATTAGTTGTTCTTGGAAAAGTGGCACCCCCAAGGTGCGTTCCAGGACGGGTTTTAGCAGCGGATGCAGGTAGGTTACTTTTTCGCGCCCTAAGCGGCGCGCCAGATAAGGGTTTACGGCTTGCCCTTGGATAGGGCCGGGACGAATCAAAGCCACTTCTACTACCAGGTCATAGAAACATTTTGGTTTTAGCCGCGGCAAGGTAGACATTTGGGCGCGGGATTCTACTTGAAAAACCCCAACCGTGTCGGCTGCCTGTAATAGCTGGTAGACGCGGGGGGCTTCCGGAGGTAGGTTATGCAGGCGCCAAGGCTCGCCGGAAGGGGATTTTTCGCCATGCGCTTCTAAAGTTTCAAAAGCGGTACGTAGCGCCCCCATCATTCCCAGGGACAGTAAATCGATTTTCACTAACCCGGCTTCGGCGCAGCTGTCTTTATCCCATTGCACCACGGTTCGCCCTGGCATATTTGCCCAGTTAATCGCGGCCACTTCGGTAAGCGGCTTATCGGAAAGCACCATTCCACCACAGTGGATCCCCAGGTGGCGGGGAAGTTTTTGTAGCTGCCCCGCTATTTTTTGGACGTTTTCCGGTAAGGAGTTCCGGTCTAGTCGTGCCCATTTCGCGGCGGTTCTCGCGTCATAGCCGAGGGCGCGGGAGGCGTCTTTTAGGGCGGCTCGCGGACGGTAACTAATCACATTAGCCACTTGAGCGGCATTTTCCCGTCCGTATTTGTTATAGACGTGTTGAAGTACTTTTTCGCGTTGATTAGATTCAATATCCAGGTCAATATCGGGTAGATCTTTACGGTCTGGGGTTAGGAAGCGGTCGAAAAGCATTTGGTGACGCACCGCATCTACCGCGGTGATTCCCAGGCAGTAACAGACTGCCGAGTTGGCGGCGGAGCCGCGTCCTTGCACATAGATACCAGAGGAAAAACAATAATCCACTATCTCTTTTACGATCAGAAAATACCCGGAGAATCCTTTTTGAAAAATCACTTTCAATTCTTGGCGAATTGTGTCGGCGGCTTTTTTGGGCACCGGATCCCCGTAGCGGCTGCGCGCCCCCTGCCAGGAAAGCTGCTCCAGGTAGGAGTCGGCGCTATAACCGGGCGGCACCCGGGCTAAAGGCAGATGCGGCGCGGGGGTAGAAAAATCAAAAATCAGGTCTTTACCTATCTGGGCAGCGTTATCGACTGCGCCCGGAAATTGCCGGTGAATCCGGAGCATCTCAGCTTCGCTACGCAACATGGCGTGGCAAGCGGGCAAGTCGTCTTGGATTTTATCGAGAGGACGCGCCAGGCGGGTAGCGGTCATAACATCTGCTAGGCGCTGACTGGCGGGGTCAGCGCAGCGGGCAGCACTGGTAGCCACTAGCGGCAGCTTAGTTTTGCGCGCCAAGTGATCTAGTTGCGCCGCTAGGCGCTCTTCCCCATCGAAACCGGCTAAGGCGGCCTCTACCGCTATGTTTTCTGCCCCAAACGCTTCTTTTAGTTGCTCGAGGAAGCGAGCTGCCGCCGCGATTCCGGAGCGGTAAAGCACGCGGCGGAGCGGCCCGGCGCGGGTACCGGTTAATACTAGCCACTGCCCTTTTGCCCAGGAGGATAGCGCTTCTAGGTTTTGCCGGTCTGCTTCGCGTTTGCCGGCTGCTAGGTGATGAGCGCTGATTGCCCCGGTTAAAGCAGAATACCCCTGGCTAGAGCGGCAGATAACTGGCAGATGGGTTTCGTCTTCTAAAGTAAATTCGCACCCCGGCAGGAAGGGCAGCTCGGCTTGGCGGGCGGCGGCGCGCGCCTCCATTAACCCGTAAACTCCGTCATAATCGAGTAGCGCCAAGCCGGATATCCCCAGTTTTTTCGCCCCGCGTACCATTTCACGCGGCGAACACGCCCCGACCGCGAAGGAATATGCTGAATGAGCGTGCAACTCGATATAGCCGCTCATTTTTGCCCCTCCCAGGCATCTAACCACCAGGAGGATTTGCGGTACACCAGCAGTAAGGTTTCTTGCTCGCCGTAGACTCGCAGGAAAATTCGCGGTCCTAGGTGATTGGGCGCCCCGGGACGCCACCACTGTCCGTTTATCGGCCAGGGACCTTCGGTTTTCTTCACCGCTATTTTCCGTCCGGCTACCTGCACCCATTTGACCGGGGCTTTTAGCTGTCCGTCTCGTCCGGGCAGAATTTTCCGGCCGCGACTATCGATAATTCCCGCCGGTTTGGGATGCATGAACACTATTTCCGGGGCTACCCCGGTAAGCGCCCCGACTCTAGGGCGCGGCCGCTTTTGGCTCCCCCGCTCTTGCCATGGTTTCAGTTCAATCACCGAACGCGGATCATATCCACTGGTTAAATGAGGTACGCGTACCCCGCTTTCACCTAATAAAGAGCTGGCGCTGCGGGCTGCCTGATCGACTTCCTGGGGAGGATCGGCGTTTCGTCCCCAAAGCGGGGTCATTGCCTGGCGGGCATCCACCACCCGTAAGGGGTGGAGTTCTATCTGGCTAACTGCTCCCAGAGCTTCGCTGCCGCTGCCTCCGACTGTAACCGTCTCTAACTGGTGTTTTATCTTCTCTACTAGGTCTTTGCTACTGACCTCTACCCCCAGGTTCCAGTTGCGGCTAAGTACTTTTCCATTTTCGCAGCGGCAAATAAACTGCACCTGGGTGCACACCTGCCCGTTTGTGCGTAGGTGGGCATACATTTCCACCACTAACGCCCGGGCTGGCAGTAACAGCTGAGTGAGGGAGCTGGCGGGCGGGGTGAAGAATTGGTAGAGACCGGGTGAGGCGGGCGCGGTTTTCACCTTGGCAGCGTCCTCTAGATTTTCCCCGCTCGCTAGTTCGTAACTAAGCGCCCCCAGAGTGCCGAAACGCCGGATTAATGCCGGACGTCCCAGGGCGCACATTTGCCCCAAAGTAGTGATTCCCAGCAGGGTTAGGTTATCTGTCATTTTTGTTAGGTACTGGTCCGAGAAATCGAATCCGCTTATTTTTATCCCCGGACGCAAGAAAAATCCCAGGCTACTTAGGGGCTGCGCGCTAAGAAAGGGCGTTACCTGGGGATCGGAAATCAGCAACTGCTCGCGGGCAGATAGACACGCCGCTAAAGTACCCCGAGCAATCCCAATCTGCACCGCGAACCCTACCTGCGCTAACTCTTCAGTTAGTTCTGCGACGAGGGCGGATTCTGCGCGGCGCTGACTGCGACTGAGAGGGGCGGTTATCAGCCCTGGGAACCAACACTTGGGGGAATAGAGTTGCTGGGTTGCGCCCTCGATAACCGGTTGAAACGCCAGTTCCGCATCTGCCAGTGAGTAGGGTTTTTCTTTCAGGGAGGGGCAGAGGACGCGCGCTTGCTTTAGCCGCATCTGCGGCCTGATTCCGGCGGCTCTCGCGGGGGCAGTCACCGCCTGTACTCGCCCGCCGCTGCACAGCGCCACTGCTTCATCTAGGGGGAGCTTCGCAGCTTGGGCTGGCCACGCGGGGATATAGAGGGCTAATAATCTGTCATTCATCGCGCCCTCCTCGCTTTTGTAGGGCTAGCTAGGAGGATCCCAAGGATCAGGCACAAAGATTTCATTATGCGCTCACCTTTATAACTGACGCTGCCCCTGGGGAACTTGCCGAGTGCCGGGCACTGGCTGCTAGGGAGATAGCGCCTGCCCAGGCCGGAGCAGACAGAATTACGCAGCCGGAGCGGCGTGCCTTCGCAGTTAGAATCCGTTGTTGCTGCGGGCCATAATCTACCATTCCGATAGCTAGGACTGCCGCGCAGGGGACGAAAAGTTGGGCGCACGCCAGGGCGCTGCCGCCGGTATAGGGAATGGTGATTACCCGCCTTAAGTCCAAGCCGATTTGCCAGGCGCGCTGCCAGCCTAGATCGGGGAAATCTAGGAATACTGCCCAGCCGCTCTCCCCCATTTTTTCGGCGGCCATCTCTAGCAGCTGCGCTCCGCCCGCTACCTGTTGATAAGCGCTAGCCAGCGGCTTTACCCGGCGAGGACGGTTCGCCAAGACCCGGCGCGCCCTTTCTAGGCGCTGCAACTGAGCAGACTTATCGAACATACGTTCGATTATAGGGAGCCGCCCCCGATTTGTCACCCCTTTTTCCGGGAGTGCTTTTGAGGTAGAAAATCTGATTTAGAGGAGGGAGATGCGCTCCAAAAAGCGCTCCATAATGAAAGTACGCAAAAGCGTTTGACTTTTTGTGCTGTCACCAGAAGCCAGGTTCCGAATTTTTGCTTTCAGCTGCACTGAAGTCCGGATCACAACATTACCTCCGTATAGATTCTTAACTGAGATTCAATACCAAGATTTTTTGCATATTCACCCAGGTGATTGAGGTTTTTCTTTTTGCTTACCATGTACTGCTTCATCGCATATTGAAAGACCTGTACATCCATGCTTGCCTTATTCTTAATAATGTCGCAGAGCGTTCTGTCCATATCGTAGACACAGACAGGGTTGCCTAAGTCGGTGCGTACACAACAGGCGCCGACTCCATAGGTTTCTGCTTTTTCTTGCGTTACCTTAATGCCGCGTTTTCGCAAGTGCGTAGCGTTATAGCCAGCTGGAACTGTCACGCAGATTCGAGTGGGTTCACGCTCCATTAAACCATGCAAGAAAAGAGCAGTTTCGTGTGAGAAAATCGCTTTCTTGTTCAGGAGCTGCAGCTGGTATAGGTTGTCTTCCCACGCATCATCAGCTAGATAGATACCATGCCCCACGCGTCTTAGATTTTGCTCTTTTACATAGGCTGCAAGCGTGGGCTTGGAAACACCAGATTCCAACACTTGGGCTGTTGTAAGATACCCATTGCCAGCATCAACAAGTTTATCTAGTACGACACCTTTACTCACACCCTCACCTTACTTTCTCGCTCTCATTTTAAATTTTAGAAGCGCAAAAGTAAAGCATGCAGACGTTTCCCTATTTTGAGAGGCAAAGATAAGCAGTTCAGACTCAAAAGCAATCCGAGTGGGATCCGGTCAGTTTTTTGCGAAACTGCGAGGAATATTTGATGACATGGCACGCCATTAGTCTTCCTCGCTAAGAGCGGCAGCAAATGCTTCACGAGCACTTGCATAGCTGAGAACGCGAGGATCTTTGGCAATCCGTTCCGCCTCTAACATGGCGGCGATCGTCTCCCTATTGGGGATACCGAGCTGAATCTGAAAAGGCATGGCACGCACAGATAGCACTCTATCCGAGGGCGTGGAAGCGGTCGAAGAAAGCCTTCAGCTTTTCGATTACCCGACTCTTGCGTTCAATTCGACCAGTAGTAACAAGAGTACCGGCCGGGAAATTTCCTTGATACCATAGTTATGGAATTTTCACCATATTTAGGAGGGATAATGAAAAATTGGTTGCGAGCCACGGCTGCTCTCGCAGGCGCGGCAGCACTGACACTGGGGGGCGCTGTTTCCGCTGTAGCAGCAAACAGTGTAGACGACGGTAGCAACGTCAAGACCTTCGATGTTACTTGGAGTGATAAGGTCAAACGCTATGACCCCAAGCTGGAAGGCACCGAAGTTAACGTGCCTCTATACTGTGAGGTTTACGAATTCAAAGATGGCAAGAAAACAGGTTCCCGGCTTGGTTACGAGTGGCCAACGCTCCAACTCACTGTTGGCAAAGATGAAAAAATTCCCCTTGAAATAAAACTCGACAAGCCCGCGTACAAGGGTGTTGACAAGATCGGCGTTCAGGACTGTTACCAGTATCGCGACGGGAAGTACGGACACAGCCAGTTCTCTTTTTCAACCGGCTATAGCAATGGCGTTAAAAAGCTCGCCATGAACCAGCAGGCCAACACCGATTTCAAGTTTGAGTTGGTTAAAGGCGAGTGGGATGGGGAAACCTATCTTGGTAAGGTTCCCGAGGGTAAGGCGCCCACAATCACTATCGGAGTTTCACAGCATAAGGCCGGAGACGCGGTTACAGAAGATGGCGAAAAAGTTTACAAGCCCCTTATAACCAAGGGCGGCGACCCGGCGGCAAACAAGTATGTTTTCGCCGATAAGGCTGCTCATAGGCCTTCTGCCGAAGTCAATCCGAAGAACCGTCAGGATACTCCTATTACTCGTGCTTCGATTGGTAATAGCCTGGATCTCATCTCTGGACACACGGGTCGTTACCGGTGGTACCAGTTGACCGCTTCGATTGACGATCCTGAACAAGCTAAGCTCTTCCGCGTTGAAAGCGTTGAAGGTAATGACATTGATGGCTGGACCGTGAAGGTAAGCTCGGCTGTCCGCACAATGACTCCCGAGGCACCCACTCTAGTAGAGGCAGATAAGTGCGGGGTTGAGGGAACGGTACAGCTTCCCGAGTCCAAGTACTTTGATTATGAAACCGTTACCAAGGGAACCAAAGTTTCGGTAGCCGCCCTATTGAAGCAGGATTTCAAGGACAAGATCGAAGTTAAGGGCGACACCAAGTGGGAGTTCAATGTTGCAGCTAAACCGTGCACACTAGATCCAGCTGAACAGTTGGCAACTCCGGTTGCTCCTAAGCTGATCAATCCTTCCGCTGATGATCCTGCTTCTTGCACCGTCGATCCTTACGTGACGATTCAGAAGGCCGAAGGCGTTTCCTACACGGTTACTGCAAACGGCGTGAAGCTGAAGGCTAACCAGGATGGCAAGTACATCTACCCGTACAACTCGAAGGTAGAAGTTAAGGCCTCCGCATTGGACGGTTACTTCTTTGCTGAAGACGCGGTAACTGAGTGGACCTGGAACAGCCAAGACACTGCAATGGCTCCAGCCTGTAAGCCGGCTCAGCCTAATAATAAGCAAGCTTCCCATCCTATGAAGAAGCTCCCTAAAACTGGTGTTGAGGTCACTACCCTACTCAGCATCTCTGCTCTACTGCTCCTGGCAGGCGGTGCGCTAACCGCACGCAGGTTCAAGTAACCAACTAGCAACCTGCATTTCGCCTCCCGGCATTAGCCGGGAGGCGAAATCTTTTTATACGACCTGACGCTGCTCTTCATAGAGCCTGGCCAAAATTATGGGCATTAGCCCAAAACTATCCGAGGGTGTGGAAACGATCAAAGAAGGTTTTCAGCTTTTCGATAACCCGCTTCTTGCGTTCAATCCGGCTATCAGCACCCGTAGCGAACAGGGATCCGCGCGGCAAAATCTGGTCAATATCGGATCCGATCTATTTCGTGGATTCTAAAATACTTTCTTGCGGTCAAGTCATAAATACATTTTGACTGTTTTATCAGCATCTAGCGCACAGATATATTTTTCCGCAGGTCGTAAGTATCATTACCTTATTTCTGATTTTTAAATTGTGCTTCGCATTGTGCACATCTAGAGTTTATTTATTTTCCTTTGCTTTGCAGTGGCTAAAAATTGAAGAAAAAATTTCGGTAAGAGCTATTTACTTGAAAACGGTGCCCATCTTTTCGACGTTGCAAAAAACCAGCAATAGTATCCACATCGTTGGGACACATTCCTAGCTCTCGGCATTTATTTCTTACTTGCTCAACCGAAACTGAGAGCCAGCGTTCAGGCCTATTCATCATGTCTGCCTTAAGTTTGTGCTCTTCATTCCATTTAAGCCCACTGGAATACCCCTGTGCCCATCGGGCAACATTTTCAAGAATTTTTCCTACGTCCGTGGGCAGAGGTTCGTTTGGAGATTTTTCTGGCTCAACGGGCGCATACGGTATAACTCGATCGTGGAGAAGTAGAATAGGTCTATTAGCTTCGATCCACTCTTCGGACTCTTGAGGACTCCATTCAATTACGGCTAAAGCGTCAGCTTCAAGACCCCACAGGTCATTAAGACGTTTCCGGTCAGGCCAAGCGAAGAGAATTCTGCCTGCAAGCGCACGAGTGGATAAGCCGCCCCAGGTTAGGTGAGTTACTCCGCGTCTTGTAAGCAAGGCTTTTATAACGTCACTGCTTACATCTTTTCGTGGTGTAACTACCGTTATTGAACCTCCGGGTTGTTGAAGCAACCAGTCTATTGCCCGCGCATTCTGGGGTTCTCGAGATGTTTCCACATTCTCTCCCAACTGAGAGATAGCAACAGGCATGGAGTTACTTGCTTGACCCATTGTTCCCGACCTTTCTTTAGTACTACCTATCAGTAATGTTACCTGTAGACTCTGACAATTCTCCTAAAAAACTGCGTTTCTATTACTCTAGGCTTTCCAATGTTGTACTTATATGGTTTGCCCTGGGGATGAGGCTGCAACGTCTGACTGGGTTACATAGTGGAACGACCGCCGAGTACACGCACTCGATTACCACATATCATAAGAGATAAGAGCAGACTGCAGGAACTCTCAAGAATCGTCAGAGAATATAGACAAGAAGACACACCTCGCAAGAAAACCCAGTACACTTCAATGAGAGCCGAAGATCTGCACATATAAAAGGCACCCATAACTTATTTTGACTACGGAGCACCCCATGACAGACATGATCAACAAAGTCCCCGAAACCACACCAGACTTCACAACCGAAGCCGCGAACAAACTATCCGAGCTGTTCCCTGAAGTTGTGGCGGACGGGAAAGTCGACATCGAAAAGCTCAAAACCATAATCGGTGTTGACGTTGATGATGCTCGCGAACGATTCGGTCTGACATGGCCAGGCAAGACAAACGCTATTAGAGCGGCGCAAACGCCGACAACAGCAACGCTCTTACCCGACAAAGAAAACTCAATTAATTGGGACACCACCCAGAACGTATTCATCGAGGGCGACAACCTCGAAGTGCTGAAAATTCTACAGAAACATTATTACGGGCAAATAAAGATGATCTACATTGACCCGCCGTACAACACTGGTAAAGACTTTGTGTACAGTGACAATTACTCAGATTCAATTGGCTCGTACCTCGAACTCACAGGGCAAACTGACGAGGGCGGAAAACTGTCCACAAACTCCGAGTCAGCTGGGCGATTCCACTCAAACTGGCTCAATATGATGTATCCACGGTTAAGATTAGCGCGCAATCTGCTTGCCGAAGATGGAATCATCTTTATATCGATTGATGACAATGAAGTCGCTAACCTGCGGCTTATCCTTGATGAGGTATTTGGTGAAGCTAATTTCATTGAAAACTACATTTGGGAAAGCAATTTTAGACCCGACAATAGTTCTCGGGTTGAACGAGAAAATGCTCAGCATATTCTCTGTTATGCCCGCAGAAAAACATCTATACCCGGTTTGGTCGGCGTTCAAAAGGCTACCGAGGGACTCCCATCATTGACCAAGAATTCAATGAAGGCGTCTACTCTAAAGTTCTCGCCAGATTGGGTGGAGTTCCGTTTTCCCGACGGAATATATAGTCCTGGCGAGCGATCTACCGGGTACACGCTTGAAGATGAAGTCGAAGTGCGTGATGGGTGCGCAACGAAAGACTTTCGGATAACAGGACGCATGATTTGGACGCAAGAATATCTGGAACAGCAGGTTCTCGCGGGTACCAAAATTGTAATCAAAAGCGAAGGTTTTGTTCCGTACTCTAAGAAAATAGCCACATCTGACTTAGCACCGACGACCCTGATTCCCAGGGATGTGGTTGGAGATGTGCTTGCTGGGAATGCAGAAATCCGCACCATTTTTGGTAGCCCTGTGTTCAATCATCCGAAGCCAACTAGCTTACTGCGCTATCTGATTAATTCGGTAACGGAAAACCGTAACAAAGACGCGATAATTTTAGACTTTTTCGCTGGTTCGGGATCGACAGCGCATGCCGTCAGTTCGCTAAATGCAGCGGATGGAGGTACCCGCCGGAGCATCTCCGTACAGCTCCCTGAACCAACACCGGACAACTCTGTAGCCTGTAACGAAGGGTACAAGACGATTTCTGAGCTCGCTCGCCAGCGCATACGCCTGGCAGGAGAAAATATCCTCAAGGATGAGGCGGAAAAGCTAGAGTATAGAGCAGAAACGCTTGATGTTGGATTCCGTGCATACAAGCTCGTGGATACGAATTTCACGAAGTGGAAGGCCGACTCGGGTATGTCCGAGGATGACCTGGTTGGTTTGTTCTCCGATCTTGCGGACTCGGCTGATGATCATGTCCGCCCCGAAGCACTTTTAACTGAGGTGTTGCTGAAGCTGGGATTCTCGCTGACGGAGAGGATTGAGACGGTCAAGGTCGCAGGTCTGAACGTATTCAGTGTCGCGGACGGCTTGGTGATGGCGTATCTGGATGAGCACACGCAGCCGACCTTGGATCAGCTGCGTGCTTTGGTCGCTGAGGAGCCTGAGCGTTTGGTGGTCTTGGAGGATGCGTTCCAGGGGAATGATGAGTTGAAGACGAACCTGGTGCAGGAGTGCCGCACCCGCGTTGTTGATCGCCCCGACTTCACGCTCGGAAAGTCCGTCAAAAAAGATTGCCTGTATCAGCTCCTGTTCACTATCCGACAGCAAAGGCAGGGCGGCTTTCAGCCTGTCCACCATGACCGCATTGACAACGGTTTCTGCAATGTCCACCGCTTCATCAGTGATAAAGTCCAGAGGATTCCCCTCGCTGTCCGTAAATCCGTCGAGAGATAGCAGTCTATTCTTTGTATCTAATTTTTGCAGATAACGCCACCGTTCCTTGTCACGGTAGAAGTCTGTGTATTGCTCCCTCACGACTTCAAGCAGACAGCCTTGAATGGGGATAAACAGCTTGTCCATATAGGTCTGGTCGGATTCCCTGCAACGGCAGAACTCCGTGTAGGATAATTCCACATAGCCGCCACTTTCTCTGATATATACCTTTCTTGGTGCATATTTCACCATAAATACCTCCCATCTGAATTTTTGAAATGTAAAAAATCCAGATGGAGAGGCGGAGAACGACACCGCATATCAGAAACAGCCCTACGGCACTTTCCAACAAAAATCGACAAAAGAAAAACCGCAAAGGCTCTGTGACCTTTACGGTTATAGGAAATAGTAATTCTATTGTATGGAGATTGTACTTCTACTTTCAAGGTGAGAAGTACCGTTGCACTGGCAGAAATTTTTTTAACTGGTTTCCTGCCGTTCTCTGATATGCTATGTATTGATAAATTTTGCTTCGTATGAGCAGATAGATAACTGCCCGAAAAAAGGACATAAAAAAATCCCTCCAAATTTAAAAACAAATTCAGAGGGTAATTTAGGGTATAACAAAATAACCCACCCGAATATCGTTTTTTTTATTTGGTGAGTTTGTTCTTTCAAATACGAAACAAAAAGAGCCGATGATTCGTGAATTGTTCCACAATTTCATCGGCTCTGCGTCTTAAGCGTCTGGCTCTTTGATGACAGTTATCTTCAAGTTGTCAACTTTAATCAATCTTTCTTGTCTGCATTTTGGACAATAAAGGGGATAATTCTCCAAAACAGTGTCCTTCCTAATTTTATTACGGGTTTTGCTCCCACAAACAGGACACAATATCCATTCGCATTTCATCATAATTAGTCTCTAATCCTTTCAAATCTCATTTTATATGACTTTTGCAAGCTGTTAAGCTAACTTGTGGAACATATGCCGAACCTTATCTATACGGCTATTCGGGCGGCGGGGTTGGCAAATAAATTTACCAATAGCTGGCTGGTATCCTTTTAACTCTGTCAAGCAGACTCCCTGCCCATTTGTGAAATAAGTTAAATCGTTCCTGTATTCTTGAATACATCTAGCAGGGATTTCTCCTTTCAGAATGACCTCGTCATTCTTTATCTGAGTACTTACAATATCTGCACAATACCTTGGAGCATCATGATACGCCCGTGAGAGATATTCCTGCGGTGCATAAATTTCAAAGTGGAGATATGGCTCTAATAGTTCTGTCCCTGCTTTTTTTAAAGCCTGCTCCAATACGATAGGGGAAAGCAGCCGAAAGTCTGCGGGGGTACTTACAGGACTATAATACAATCCATATTCAAAACAGATTTTACAGTCTGTCACTTTCCATCCATACAGCCCCTGCTCGCAGCCATAAAGAACCCCCTCCATAACCGCATTTTGGAACGATTGATTTAAATATCCAAGTGAAACTCTGCTTTCATACTGCACTCCGCTTCCAATAGGGAGCGGCTCTATGGACAACCCGACAGAAGCCCAGAAAGGATTTGGCGGGACTTCTATGTGGATGGTATATTCTGCTTTTCTAAGCGGTCTTTCCATATATATAACAGTAGGCTCTTTTATTTCTGCCTCCACATGATATTTTTCCTCAAGGATGGCACAAATGACTTCCATCTGCACATTCCCCAAAAAAGAAAGTATAATCTCATGCGTTGTAGTATCCACATAATATTTTAAAAGAGGGTCGCCATCTGAAATTTCTGTAAGTGCCCCAAGCAATATTTCCCGCTGTTCAGATTTCTTTACTGCAATCGTTGTTTGGAGCATAGGGAGAGGATTTTCAATAAATTTTCTCTGCGGCAACAGTATTTCGTTCCCCAAAATACTGTTTAGCTGCAAAACATCATTTGGTAAAATTACAATATCACCAGAGCAGGCTGTATCGGATGAATATAATTCACCGTTTGTCGGAACACACATCTCTGTGATTTTTATTTTCTCTTTTTCAGATATTCTAATAACATCCCTCAAATGCAATGTTCCGCTATATATACGCACATAAACAAAACGCCGCCTTTTCTCTGAATATTCAATCTTAAAAACCTGCCCGCATAGTTCAGATTGACCTTCAGGCGTTGATGAATAAAATTTACTGGCAATTACTTCTATAAGCTGCCGAATCCCCAGATTGTTTTTAGCGCTTCCGTGATAAACGGGAAATAACGTTCCGTTTTGGAATCTCCTGTTTTCTTCCTGTTCCAGTTCTGACATTTTAAACGGTTTCCCTGACATATATTTCTCTAATAGTTCATCGTTTCCCATAATTACCGCATCCCACTGTTCCATATCGTCATTGTCCGTTACATTTATATGGGGATGCTGCCCAACCTTTTGCTTCACTATAATTTCCGAAGAAAGCTTTGCTTTCATTTCCCGATATACCATTGGCAAATCAATCCCCTCTTGGTCAATTTTATTGATGAAAAAAATTGTCGGAATCTTCATTATCTGTAGTGCATGAAACAGTATACGGGTCTGTGCCTGTATGCCATCCTTTGCAGAAACTAATAATACTGCTCCGTCTAATACGGATAAAGAACGGTATACTTCCGCCAAAAAATCCATATGGCCTGGCGTATCTATAATGTTGACTTTTACATCCTCCCACTGAAAAGATGTCACTGCTGTCTGGATAGTGATTCCCCTTTGACGCTCCAAATTCATTGTATCTGTCCTTGTTGTGCCTTCATCTACGCTCCCTAGTTCTGCAATTGCACCACTGGTATACAATAAACTTTCCGTTAATGTTGTCTTTCCTGCGTCAACGTGAGCCAGAATGCCTAAGTTAATTATTTTCATGTGATTTTCCTCCTATCAACACCCAAAAAAGGGCATAAAAATAGGGCTAATGCCCATTTTTTGTGTCTTTATTTTGGTGTTTTTGCTGGTGGTATTGCGTAATTTGGGGTTTGGTTAGCTTTTTGAGCTTATTTTGCGACC